>JAESGV010000120.1_pt1 | contig 119510 bp, 117 predicted proteins | sample 9269781 | NCBI WGS metagenome assembly JAESGV01 (sample SAMN15741586, study PRJNA653496) | algae metagenome | isolation source: Tildeniella torsiva UHER 1998/13D and co-occurring heterotrophs from... | place: Slovakia: Slovak Paradise National Park, Hrabusice, Kosice Region | collected 2000-01-01 | reverse complement strand
GCGTGGTGGGGGTGTTGGTTGGGGGGGGGGGCCCCGTCAAAGCACCAAAGCTCCCTCCCGGCCCCCCCTACCCCAGCAGCTTCGCCACCACCCAGCCGCCCCCCGTCGCGGTCGCGCCGATCACCAACGCCCGCAAGGCGCCGCCCAGCGGCGACAGACCCTGCGCCGCCGCACGCAGCCCGCCCAACCCGCCCAGCACCAGCGCGGCGAGGCCACAGGACCAGGCCAGCCCGGCCTGCGGCCCCAGCAGATAGGGCAGCATCACCAGCAGCCCGGCCAGGACCATGGCGGCCCCGCTTGCCACGGCCATCCGGTCGGCGCGGATCGGGTCGGGCTCCGACAGGTCCAGTTCGAAGCGCATCATGAAATCCACCCAGCGGCGACGGTCGCTGGCAATCGCCGCCACCGCGTCACGCAGGACATCGCCGCGCACCCCGTAGCGGTGCAGGATGGCCGCGACCTCCCAATGCTCGCGCTCCGGGTAGAGATGGCTTTCCTCCTCCTCCCGCAGCCGCTCCGCCTGGTAATGCGCGGCGGCGTCGCGGGCGGCGAAGCTGCCGGACAGGCCGGCGGCGAGCCCGCAGGACAGCGCCAGCGCCACCCCGGCCGCGCCCGTCACCACGGGCGCCACGCCGAGCGCGCTCAGCGCCGCGCCGAGGGCCAGCGGCGGCACCAGTCCCAAAATCGCGGCCTCCGTCACCCCCCTGGCCAGGGCGCCGGCCAGCACATGGCCTTCCTCATGCGGCGGGCCGGGCGGCATGGGGGGCAGGCCGTCGCGGCTGCGTTCCTGGCGCGGCGCCTCGGCGGGGGGGACGGTCAACATGGCGGCACCTTAACCGTGCAGGGCCAGCCATGTCACGCGCCTTGAAGCCAGCAACACTCTGGGAATAAAGGAAAAATTGGGAATGCGACGCATCCTCAGCCAAGCTCGGCCCCGGCATGCCCGACCCTTCCCCGCGCGAGTCGATCCGCGGCGGGATGCCTCGGGTTGTCGCCGCCGCTGGCCCTGTCTATAGCGACGCAGCCGGAGGACCATCGTGACCACCACCGAACCCGATACCCAGCCCCGCACCGAGCCCACCCCGGCACAAGCGGCCCAGGCCCTGCTGCTGGCGCGCCCGCCGACGGAGGAACGCCGGATGGCCGATGCCATCCGCGCCTTGGCCATCGATGCGGTGGAGCAGGCCAAGTCCGGCCATCCGGGCATGCCGATGGGCATGGCCGATGTCGCCACCGTGCTGTTCAGCCGCTTCCTGAAATACGACGCCGCCGACCCGCGCTGGCCGGATCGCGACCGCTTCGTGCTCTCGGCCGGCCACGGCTCCATGCTGCTCTATTCCCTGCTGCACCTGACGGGGCAGGAAGGGATGTCCATCGAGGACATCAAGAATTTCCGGCAGTTGCACTCCCCGGCCGCGGGCCATCCGGAATATGGCGAGCATCCGGGCATCGAGACCACCACCGGCCCGCTCGGCCAGGGCATCGCCACCGCCGTCGGCATGGCGCTGGCGGAGCGGATGCTGGCGGCGCGCTTCGGCAAGTCGCTGGTCGATCACCGCACCTGGGTCATCGCCTCCGACGGCGACCTGATGGAAGGCATCAGCCACGAGGCCGCCTCCTTCGCCGGGCACATGAAGCTGGAACGGCTTTGCGTGCTGTATGACGACAACAACATCTCGATCGATGGCGACACCGCCATCTCGCTGTCGGACGACGCGCTGAAGCGCTTCCAGGCCTATGGCTGGGCGACCCGACGCGTCGATGGGCACGACCACGAACAGGTCGCCGCCGCGATGGCCTGGGCGATGCGCAACCGCAAGCCGACGCTGATCGCCTGCCGCACCATCATCGGCTTCACCGCGCCCACCAAGGCTGGCACCGCCTCCAGCCACGGCGCCCCGCTGGGCAAGGCGGAGGCCGAGGCCGCCAAGGCCGCGATGGGCTGGAACCATGGGCCCTTCGAGGTGCCGGAAGGCCTGAAGGCGCGTTGGGAGGAAGCCGGCCGCCGTGGCGCCGGCACCCGCCGGTCCTGGCTGAAGCGCCTGGCCAACCACGCCCAGAAGGACGATTTCGAGCGCGCCATCGCCGGCCGCCTGCCGGAAGCCTGGCACGAGCCGCTGGCCGCGCTGCGCGCCAAGCACGCCGAGGACCAGCCGAAGATCGCCACCCGCATCGCCAGCCAGCGCGCGCTGGAAGCCCTGGTGCCGGCGGTGCCGGAGATGGTGGGCGGTTCCGCCGACCTCACCGGGTCGAACAACACCAACGTCAAGGGCATCCCCGCCATCTCGCCCGGCAATTACGCCGGCCGCTACGTCCATTACGGCGTGCGCGAGCATGCCATGGCGGCGGCGATGAACGGCATGGCGCTGCATGGCGGGCTGATCCCCTATTCCGGCACCTTCCTGGTCTTCGCCGACTATCTGCGCCCTGCCCTGCGGCTGGCCGCGCTGATGCACCAGCGCGTCATCCATGTGCTGACGCATGACAGCATCGGCCTCGGCGAGGATGGCCCGACCCATCAGCCGGTGGAGACGCTGGCCTCGCTGCGCATCATCCCGAACCTCGTCACCTTCCGCCCGGCGGATGCGATGGAGACGGCGGAGTGCTGGGAACTGGCGGTGAAGCGGGCCGATGGCCCCTCCGTCCTCGCCTTGTCGCGGCAGAACCTGCCGGCGCTACGCGCCGACCATGGCGAGAATCGCTGCGCCCGCGGCGGCTATGTGCTTGCGGAATCCTCCGGCCCGCGTCGCGCCACGCTGATCGCCACGGGGTCCGAAGTGCACCTGGCCATCGCCGCGCGGGCGGAACTGGAAGCCGAGGGCATTCCGACCGCCGTCGTCTCCCTGCCGAGCTGGGAGCTGTTCGCGCTTCAGGATGAGGGCTACCGCGCCCAGGTCCTGGGCGATGTGCTGCGCGTCGGCATCGAGGCGGCGCTGCCCTTCGGCTGGGATCGCTGGCTGGGGCCGGAGGGGATCTTCATCGGCATGCAGGGCTTCGGCGCCAGCGCGCCGGCCGATGAACTCTTCCGCCATTTCGGCATTACCGCGGAGGCCACCGTGGCCGCCGTGAAGAAGCGTTTGGTTTGATCACAAGGGGATAGACGACAATGACGGTGAAGGTTGCCATCAACGGCTTCGGGCGCATCGGCCGCCTGGTGCTGCGCGCCATGATCGAGAGCAACCGCACCGACGTGGAATGCGTGGCCATCAACGACCTCGGCAGCGTCGAGGCGAATGCGCACATGTTCCGCTACGACAGCGTCCACGGCCGCTTCCCCGGCGAAGTGGCGGTGGACGGCAACAAGCTGATCATCACCGCCAATGGCCGCACCTATGCGCCGATCGTGGTCAGCGCGGAGCGTGATCCGTCCAAGGTGCCGTTCCAGGGCGTCGATGTGGCCATGGAATGCACCGGCATCTTCACCGCCAAGGACAAGGCCTCCGCCCTGCTGACCGCCGGCGCGCGCAAGGTGCTGATCTCGGCACCGGGCGACAATGCCGATGCCACCATCGTCTATGGCGTGAACCACCAGGTGCTGACAAAGGAGATGACGGTCGTCTCCAACGCCTCCTGCACCACCAATTGCCTGGCGCCGATCGCCAAGGTGCTGCATGACAATTTCGGCATCGTCCGCGGCTACATGGTCACCATCCATGCCTATACCGGCGACCAGAACACCGTCGACACGCTGCACAAGGACCTGCACCGCGCCCGCGCCGCGGCGGTCTCCGCCATCCCGACCAGCACCGGCGCCGCCAAGGCCGTGGGCCTGGTGATGCCGGAGCTGAAGGGCAAGCTGGACGGCACCGCCATCCGCATCCCGGTGCCGAACGTCTCCCTCGTCTCGCTCGACTTCGTGCCGGCCAAGGAAGGCATCACGAAGGAAGAGATCAACGCGGTGATGAAGGCGGCCTCCGAGAGCGGTCCGCTGAAGGGCATCCTCGGCTACAATACGGCGCCGCTGGTCTCGATCGACTTCAACCACGACCCGCACAGCTCCACCTTCGACGCCACCCAGACCCAGGTGGTGGATGGCGCGCTGGTCCGCGTGATGTCCTGGTACGACAATGAGTGGGGTTTTTCGAACCGCATGTCGGACACGGCCGCCCTCTTCGGCAGCCTGTGAGCCTGAGGCCCGGCGCCGTGCGCCGGGCCAACCGGCTCAGAAGCGGTTCAGCCGGCTTCGCGAAAGCTCGAAGCCGCGACCCTCGGCATTGATGCATTTCAGCCCGGTGCGCTCGGCGTGGCAGGTCACGCCGACGCCATCCCAGCGGTCACCATAGCGAAGCCGGCGCGCCCCACGGTTCACCACCGTGTCGCCGGCACACAACACCCGGGAAGTGCCGCGCGCGGCCAGGCTATAGGCATGGCCCCAATCGGTTTCGCAATCCGCCGGCCGCGCTGGCCTGGCGAAGGTGAAATCGACGAGATCGCAGCGCAACGCATTCTCCTCCACCTCGCAGAAGACGTTGCCGGAGGGCAACTGGAAGCCCTCCTGCGCCGATGCTATTCCGGGCAGAAGAAACCCAGCCATCGCCAGCCACTTGATCATGCCGTTTCTTCCCATTCCATCCATCCCGCAGGAGTGCTGACGCGATGTCGTTCCGAACCATCGACGCCCTGGAGGCCGCCGGCAAGCGCGTGCTGCTGCGCGCCGACCTGAACCTGCCCGTCCGCGACGGCGTCATCACCGACAACACCCGCATCGACCGCCTGGCGCCCACCATCCGCGAGCTGGCCGAGAAGGGCGCGCGCGTCATCATCTGCAGCCATTTCGACCGGCCCAAGGGCAAGCGGGTCCCGGAGATGTCGCTGAAGCCGATGGTGGCGGCACTGGCCACGGCGCTCGGCCGCCCGGTCGCCTGGGCGGAGGATTGCGTCGGGCCGGAGGCCGAGGCCGCCGCCGCCGCTTTGGCCGATGGCGAGGTGCTGCTGCTGGAAAACACCCGCTACCATGCGGGTGAGGAGAAGAACGACCCGGCGCTGGCCGCCGGCCTGGCGAAGCTGGCGGATGTCTATGTCAACGACGCCTTCTCCGCCGCCCATCGCGCCCATGCGAGCACGGAGGGCGTGGCCCATCTGCTGCCCGCTTATGCCGGCCGGCTGATGGAGGCCGAGCTGAAGGCGCTGGATGCGGCGCTGGGCAATCCCGCGCGGCCGGTCGTCGCCATCGTCGGCGGCGCCAAGATCTCCACCAAGCTGGAACTGCTGGGCAACCTGACCCGCAAGGTCAATGTGCTGGTGATCGGCGGCGCCATGGCCAATACCTTCCTGGCCGCGCAGGGCCACGCCATGGGCCGGTCACTCCAGGAAGCGGAGATGCACGACACGGCGCGGAGCATCATGGCCGAGGCCAAGGCCGCCAATTGCGAGATCCTGCTGCCGGTCGATCTGGTGGTCGCCGCCGAATTCGCCGCCCAGGCGCCCCATCGTACCGTCGCGATCGACCGGGTGCCGGAGGATATGATGGCGCTGGATGTTGGGCCGGACACGATCGAGCTGGTGGAAAAGCGCCTGCGCCAGGCCTCGACCCTGGTCTGGAACGGCCCCTTCGGCGCCTTCGAGATCCCGCCCTTCGACACCGCGACCGTTGCCGTGGCGCAGTCCGTCGCGGGCTTCACCGCCTCCGCCGGCCTCAAATCCATCGCCGGTGGCGGTGACACCGTCTCCGCGCTGCGCCATGCGGGCGTGATGGACCGGCTGACCTATGTCTCCTCGGCCGGCGGCGCCTTCCTGGAATGGCTGGAGGGCAAGACCTTGCCGGGGGTGGCTGCGCTCACGGCGGCGTGATTCACGATTTCTCAATCTAATCCCGCTTTCCACCAATGGTTGCTGGATTCTTAACGGCGCATGAGGGCACCCTGCCCTCATGCGCCCCATCCGACCGACCTCGCAGAAATCCGCCTATCGGTTTACCGCCGATTCAGATCTGCGGTTCATGGTCGTCCGCATGATCGCCATGAACTCCCTCTCCGCCTTCACGGCGGAAGTCTCCCGGACGCAAGGGGCCACGAAAACCCGTGGCACCGGCCCCACACCCCAGGCGCTGCAGCCCTTGCAGGCGCCGCAGCAGCGCACGCTGGACGCCATGCCCAGCATGCCGGGCAGCCCGCCGCCGCGAGGGTCCCTGCTCGATCTGCGGGTCTGACCAGGGCCTCGCCCGCAACCGTATTGAACGGCTGGCGGCACGTCATTTCTCGGAATCTGTCCTTGGCGTGATGCGGAACGCCTTGCGATTCCGGCGCTTCGGCGCCACCCTTGACCTATGTCGACAGAAACGTCCCGCTTCGTCCGGCGCATTCCCGAAGGGGAAGACCGGGAGCGGTTGACCTGTAGCGACTGCGGCTACATCGCCTATGAGAACCCCAAGGTCGTGGTGGGCTCGGTGGTCGATGTCGATGGCAAGGTGCTGCTCTGCCGCCGCGCCATCCAGCCGCGACACGGCTTCTGGACCATCCCCGCCGGCTATATGGAGCTGGGCGAAACCGTCGAGGAAGGCGCCCGCCGCGAAGCGCAGGAGGAAGCCTGCGCCGAGTTGGCGCTGGATGGTGTGCTGGCGGTCTATTCCATCGCCCGGATCGGCCAGGTCCAGATCATGTTCCGCGCCCGCCTCGCCGCCCCCGGATTCGCGCCCGGGCCCGAAAGCCTGGAGGTCCGGCTTTTCGCCTGGGACGAGATCCCCTGGGACTCCCTCGCCTTCCCTTCCGTCCATTGGGTCCTGCAAGCGTGGCGGGAGGCTGGGCCCGGGCCGCTCGGCGCACCGCGCGGCAACCCAGCCGAGGATCGGCGCGGCATCACGCCATTGAGGTCCGCATGAATCGCCGCTTTCTGCTGATGGCCACTGTCGCGGCGGCGCTGCCGGGTGCGGCGCTGGCCCAGGGCAATGGTCGCCGCATGTCGCTGGATATCCCGGCGCCCTCCACCCTCACCCCCCTGCCGCTGCCGCGCATCGCGCAGCCGCGTGGCGGCGGGGAGTTGGCCCCCATGCCCAATCGGAATATCGAGCCGCCGCGCGACATTTTCGCCCGGCCGGACCAGCCGACGCTGGAGCCGATGATCATCGACGAGCGGGAAAGGGCCCGCGGCTTCACCTTCGGCCGCGAGCATCTGTCCGAGCGGCAGGACGTGCTGCTGAAGGATCTGGCCCCCGGCGCCCGGCTGCGGATTCCGCTGGAATAGCCCCACCCGCGATGGGTGGGGCCCGGGTTTCAGCGCATGGCGCCTCAGCGCATCGGGATCGGGTACATCAGCCCGCCGCGGTTCCATAGCGCGTTCAGGCCACGCTCCAGGCCCAGCACGCTGCCGCGACCCAGGTTGCGCTCATAGACCTCGCCGTAATGGCCGACCTGACGCAGCACCTGGAAGGCCCAGTCATCGGACAGGCCCAGCGGCCCGCCCATGCCCGGTTCCGCGCCAAGGATGCGGCGGACCAGCGGCGAGGGATCGGCACGGCGCGCCTCGGCATTGGCCATGCCGATCTCCCGCGCCTCGCCTTCCAGCATCACATTCACCACCCAGAAGACCAGGCTGCGCCACTGCGAATCGCCGTCCCGCACCAGCGGGCCGAGCGGTTCCCGGCTGATGATGTCGGGCAGCAGGACATGGGCGGTGGGGTTGGACGTGCCGGTCTGGCGCAGCGCGACCAGGCTGGAGATGTCCGCGCTGACCGCATCGCACTGCCCGGCGCCATAGGCGTCGCGCATGCCGGCGAAGCCCGGGGTCGCGACCGGCGTGTAGCTGATGCCGAGGCGCCGTGCCGAATCGGCCATCGCCAATTCGTTGGAGGTGCCGGTGACGACGCAGATGCGCTTGCCGTCCAGCCCCCGCGCATCGGCGATCCGGGCGGCGCTGGGCACCAGGAAGCCCTGGCCATCGTAGAAGGTGATCCCGGCCGGCGACATGCCGAGATCGGCGTCGCGGCCCATGGTCTGGGTCAGGTTGCGGGCGGCGACGTCGATCCGCCCTTCCCGCAGCGCGGCGATGATCTCCGGCGTGGTGCCCTGCACGAAGCGCACCTTTTCCGCATCGCCCAGCGTGGCGGCGGCGATGGCGCGGCAGGTATCGGCATCCAGCCCGCGCAGCCGGCCCTGGGCATCCGCCTGGGCGAAGCCGGTCAGGCCGGTATTGGTGCCGCAGATCACCGCGCCACGGGCGCGCACCTGCGCCAGGGTGGATTGCGCGGCGGCCGGCAGCGCGCCGGTGGCAAGGACCGCGAAGCCGGCGGCGAGGCCGGCAAGAAGCTTCATGCGCATGATCCGGTCCTCAGCGCAGCGGCAGGGGGAACATCAGCCCCCCGCGTTGCCAATTGTCATTCGGCCCGCGATCCAGCCCGAAGCGGCTGCCGGCGCCGAGGTTGCGGTCGAAGACCTCGGCATAGGAACCGACGCGGGCCAGCACCCGCTGCGACCAGTCGTCATCCAGGCCGATGGCCTTGCCGAGCCCGACATCGACGCCGATCAGGCGGCGCAGGACCGGGTCGTTGGATTGCAGGGCGGCGACCAGGTTCGTGCTGGTGACGCCGAACTCATCGGCCTCCAGCATCGCCTGCACCACCCAGAACACCACCTGGCGCAGCGCCTCCTCATCCTCCCGCACCAGCAGGCCGAGCGGCTCGCGGCTCAGCACCTCCCGCAGCACGACGAAGGCATCGGGATTCGGCATCTCGGTCACCCGCCGGATGGCGAGCTGGGAGGCGTCGGTGGAGGCCGCATCGCAGCGCCCGGCGGCCAGGGCCTGGAGCAGCGCGGTGCCGCCGCCGGCCTCGACCACCGTCACCGTGATGCCGATCCGCGCGGCCTCGCTCTCCACCACCTCGCGCCCCGTGGTGCCGGCGATGCCGGTGACACAGACGCGCCGGCCATCCAGGTGCCGGAAGCTGGCGATGCCGGAGGCGCGGCTGACCAGCAGGCCCTGGCCATCGAAGAAGGTGATGCCGGCGAAGGCGACGGGGCGGCCGGCTTCCCGCGAATAGGTGAAGGTGGTGTTGCGGGCCAGCAGGTCGATGCGGCGCTCGCCCAGCGCCGTCATCCCGGCATCGGGGGTGTCGATCGGCACGAAGCGTACCTTGGCCGGATCACCCAGCGCGGCGGCGGCGACGGCGCGGCAGAAATCCGCGTCGAAGCCGCGCATCACGCCCTGTGGATCGGGGGTGGCGAAGCCGGGCAGCGTGCCGGCCACGCCGCAGATCAATTCGCCACGAGCGCGCAGGGCGGCCAGGCCATTGGCCGCGGGCTGGGCCAAGGCGGGGAGGGAAAGCATCAGCGCGGCCGCGGCCGCGCAAAGGGATCGCATGTTCATTTTCCTGTCCCGCCCTAGCAGCCCGAGGCCACGACGCGGCACGTGGCGCCCGTGATTCCGCGGCAGGCCTGCATGGCTTCCGCCTCCGCCTCCTGCACCGTGGCGCCGGTGGCGGAGAAGTTGCGGTTCAGCACCATGGTGCTGAGGTCGCTGGTCATCACCAGCGCATTGGGATGGCGGCTGACCGCCTGCACCAGGACGGCACAGCGGTTCACCACCTCGCCCAGGAACTTGCAGGGCACGCGCCCCGCCATGGACTGGCAGGCGCGCACGGCGGCCGTGTTCACCGCCAGCCGGTCCGTGGCGCCATTGCCGAAGCCATGGGCCGCCATCGGCGCGTCGGTGGCGTAGATGGCGCCGAAGCGGCTGTTCGGCGGCGGCGCGGCGCTGGCGGCGCCGCCGGCCAGTTGAACGCCCATGCCGGTGCCGGCCTGCGCGGTGGCCGTGGTGCCGACCGCCTGGAAGCAGGGCCCGGCCGCGATGCCGCCACCCAGCGCACCGCAGACGCTGAGGCCGAGCCGCGCGAATCGCTGCGGCGGCAGCGACATGCGGTAGAGCGAACCCTCCCGGCAGCGCATGTCCCAATAGGCGGTGCGCCCCTGGTCGAAGCCCGCGAAATAGGTGGCGATGATCGCCTGGCAGGAAGCACCGCTGCCGGTGATGGCGCGAAACACTTCCGCCCGCCGGGTCGGTTCGTTCAGGGCGGAAAGCTGGTCATGGAGCGGGTTGCCCGTCTGGGCCTGCGCCGCGAAGGGCAGCGCGACCAGGGAGGCGAGGGCAAGCAGGATGCTGCGCATCGTCGGCATCGTCTCCGATATGGTGCAGGCCAACCATTTGCATGCACCGTATCGAAACTAGTCCGGCTTCATCGCCCCCGACAGGGAATTTACAAAACAATAAATGTGATCGCGAAACCGTGACCAATGTGTCGGAAGCTGCAGGAAAGCGTCCTCAATTGCCCGAGCGGGTTGTCACTCCCCCAGCCCCACCAACCCCCGCGCGAAATCGCGGGCCGTGAAGGGCCGCAAATCGCCCGCTTTTTCCCCGACGCCGACCATATGCACGGGCAGGCCGATCTCCTGCGCCAGGGCCACAACCACGCCGCCCTTGGCGCTGCCGTCCAGTTTGGTGACCGCCAGACCGGAAACCGAGACCATTTCCTTGAAAATACGCACCTGCTGCAGGGCATTCTGACCTGTGGTTGCATCCAGGGTCAGCAGGACCGAATGCGGTGCGCTGGGGTCCAGCTTGCGGATGACCCGGATGATCTTGGCCAGTTCTTCCATCAGGGCGGATTTGTTGTGCAGCCGCCCGGCAGTGTCGATCAGCAGAACATCCATCCCCTCCGCCCGCGCCCGGGCCAGGGCGTCATGCGCCAGGCCGGCGGCGTCCGCGCCCATCTTGGCCGGCGCGACCACCGCACAGCCCGTGCGATCGCCCCAGATCTGAAGCTGTTCGACGGCGGCGGCCCGGAAGGTGTCCCCGGCGGCGAACATCACCTTCAGCCCCTGCCCGCGATATTGCTGGCCGAGCTTGGCGATGGTGGTGGTCTTGCCGGTGCCATTCACGCCCACCACCAGCACCACATGCGGGGCGCGTTGCGGCTGGATTTCCAGCGGCTTGGCCACCGGGGCGAGGATTTCGGCGATCGCCTCGGCCAGCGCGGCCTTCACCTCCTCATCCGAGACCTCCTTGCCGAAGCGGGTCTTGCGGAATCCCTCGACGATCCGATGCGCGGCGGCGACGCCGAGATCGGCGGCGATCAGCGTCTCCTCCAGCTCCTCCAGCGCCGCCTCATCCAGGCGGCGCTTGCGGAAGACGGTGGTGATGGCGTCCGTCAGCCGCGCGGTGGAGCGCGACAGGCCGGTCTTGAGGCGCGAGAACCAGCCACCGCCCGTGGCTGATTCGGGCTCGGGCTCGCTGCTGGCGAGCGCCTCGGCCAGGGCCGCCTCGGGGTCGCGGGGCGGGGCGGGTTCGGGTGGCGGCGGCGCAGGCGGGGCCACCTCGGCCATGGGCGGGGCGGTGAAGGGCACCTGAATCGCAGGCAGCGGCGGCAAGGGCGCGACCGGCGGCGGAGGCGGCGCGGGTGGCGCCTCCAGCCCCGGGGCGGCGGGCGTGGGCGGCTGGGCCGGCGGTGGGGTGACGGGCGCGGGCGGCGCCTCCGGTTCGCGGCCGCGCAGCCGGTCCCAGAATCCCTTGAGTGCCATGGCTCAGGCTGCCTCCGCGATCAGGCCCTGGTCATCGGCGGCCAGCACCCGCATGGGGCGCAGGCTGCCAGGAGCGGGCGCGGCGCCCGCCACCCGGACCGGGGCGAAGTGTTCGGTATGGCCGCGGCCACCCTGTTCCAGCAGCACCGATTCCACCCGGCCGAGACGGCCGGCGAAGAAGGCCTGGCGTGCGTCGGCGCCGGCCTGGCGCAGCCGCGCCGCGCGTTCGCGCCGCAGCGGCACCGGCAGTTGCGGCATGCGCGCGGCCGGGGTTCCCGGGCGGGCGGAGAAGGGGAAGACGTGCAGGAAGCTCAGCCCGGCCTCCGCCACCATCTCCAGCATCCGCTGGAAATGATCCTCCGCCTCCGTCGGGAAGCCGGCGATCAGGTCGGCGCCGAGCGCGATGTCCGGCCGCAGGGCGCGGGCGCGGCGGGCCAGTTCCAGCGCCTCGGCGCGGGAATGGCGGCGCTTCATGCGCTTCAGCATCAGGTCGTCACCATGCTGCAGGGACAGGTGCAGATGCGGCATCAGCCGGGGTTCCTCCGCCAGCAGCCGCCAGAGGTCGTCATCCATCCCGGCCGGATCGAGCGAGGACAGCCGCAACCGCGGCAATTCCGGCACCAGCGCCAGCAGCCGCCGCACCATCTGGCCGAGGCGCGGCCGGCCGGGCAGGTCCGGGCCGTAGCTGGCGATATCGACGCCGGTCAGCACCACCTCCCGATACCCGCGCGCCACCAGGGCGCGGACCTGGTCCACCACCACGCCGAGCGGAACGGAGCGGGAGGGGCCGCGGCCATAGGGGATGACGCAGAAGGTGCAGCGATGGTCGCAGCCCTGCTGCACCTGGACCAGCGCCCGGGCACGGCCGGCGAATTCCGTCACCGGCAGCGGCGGCGCGGCCTCCGCCACCATGATGTCCGAGACCGGCGCGGGGGACGCTGCCGAGTCCCAGGATTCGGGGCGCAGCTTGTCGGCATTGCCGATCACCCGCGCCACGCCGGGCAGCGCCGCCCAGGCCTCCGGCGCGATCTGCGCGGCGCAGCCGGTGACCAGGATGCGCATGCCGGGGTTTTCGCGCGCCGCGCGGCGGATGGCCTGGCGTGCCTGCGCCTCGGCCTCGGCCGTCACGGCGCAGGTATTGACGATCAGCGTCGTGGCGTCGTGGCCGGCTTGCGCGGCCAGCGTCCGCATCGCCTCGGTCTCATAGGCATTCAGGCGGCAGCCGAAATTCAGCGTCCGCACGCTCATCCGGCGAAGGTCGAGAGATCAAGCGTGCCCGTGAAAGCGGTGGCGACCGGGCCGGTCATCAGCACATGCCCATCCTCGCGCCATTCCATCTGAAGGTCGCCGCCGGGCATGGTGATGGTGGCGCGCCGTCCGGTCAGCCCGCGGCGATGCGCATTCACCATGGCCGCGCAGGCGCCGGAGCCGCAGGCCAGGGTGATGCCCGCCCCACGCTCCCAGATCACCAGCCGCATATGCTCCGGCGAGAGAATCTGCGCGAAGCCGATATTGGCGCGATCCGGAAAAATCGGGTCGTGTTCCAGCCCCGGCCCGATTTCGGCCACCGGCACCTGGTCCAGGTCGCGCACGAAGAAGGTGGCGTGCGGATTGCCCATGGAGCAGGCGGCCGGGTCGGCCACCGCACCGCGCGCCAGCGGCAGGTGCAGCGTGTCGACATCCCAGGCCAGCGGCACATCCTGCCAGCCGAGCCGCGCCACGCCCATATCCGCGCGCCAGAGCCCGCCGGGCAGACGCTCCACCGGCAGGTCGCCGGCGATGGTGCGAACCACCACCAGGTCCTTGCCCGCCTCATCCGCCACCAAAGCGGCGATGCAGCGCGTGGCATTGCCGCAGGCGCCGGCCTCCGAGCCATCCGGGTTGCGGATGCGCATGAAGACATCGGCGCCGTCCCTGCCGGGCTCCATGACGATGAACTGGTCGCAGCCGATGCCGAAATGCCGGTCGGCGATGGCGGCGGCGCCGGCGGGGGTGATGGCCAGCGGTTGGGCACGCGCATCCAGCACGACGAAGTCGTTGCCGAGGCCATGCATCTTGCGGAAGGGCGTGTTCACCACGCAGATATAGAGCGCCCGGCGCGGCCATGAAACCCGCGCCGACCGTCACGCAGCCCACATCGGCCTGTCATCGCCCTGTCGTCGCCCGCGCCTAGGTTGCGCCGCGACGAAGGAGGCCTTCTGCCGTGACCCTCAGCCGCCGCAGCCTGCTCGGCGTATCGCTCGCCACCCCTGCCTTGCTGCCGCGCGTCGCCGGCGCCCAGGCCGATACGCGGCCGGTGCTGCGCATCGCCGTGCAGGCGCTGCCGCCGACGCTGGAACCGCTGGAGGCGATCTCCAATGTCGGGCTGCGAATCACCACCAATGTCTTCGACACGCTTTGGCGCCGCGATTTCCGGGCCGAGGCCGCGCAGGGGGGGCAGCACCTGACCCCCTTCCTCGCCACCAGCCTGGAACAGCGCGACCCGCTGAGCTGGGTGGCGACGCTGCGCGAAGGCGTGCGGATGCAGGATGGCACGGAGATGACCTCCGATGACGTGCTCTCCACCTTCTCCGCCGAGCGCATGTGGGGCGACCCGGTGCAGACCTTCGAGGGAAGGGTGAATTTCGGCCATCTCGCGGGCGTCGAGGCCGAGGGGCCGCGGCGCGTGGTGTTCCGCACCAAGACGCCGGACCCGGTGATGGCGCAGCGTCTGGCCGCCTATGGCGGCTGGATCCATTCGGCCAAGGCCTATGCGGAGAGCGGCCGGGACGGATTGCGGGCAAAACCGGTCGGCAGCGGCCCCTATCGCGTCGCCAGCTTCCAGCGGGACCAGCGCGCGGTGCTGGAAAGCCATGACGACTACTGGCAGGGCCGGCCGCCGGCGAAGCAGGTGGTGTTCACCGTGGTGCCGGAGGCCTCCTCCCGCCTCGCCGGCCTGCAGGCGGGCGACTACGACCTGGTGACCAACCTGCTTCCGGAACAGGTGGAGGGGCTGGCGCGGCATCCGACGGTGGAAGGCGTCGATGTGGCGCTCGATTTCGCGCATATCCTTTATTACGACACCAGCCGCCCGGCGCTGCGCGATCCGCGCGTGCGGCGCGCGCTGAACCATGCGGTGGACACGGAATTGCTGGGCCGCAGCCTCTGGGGGCCGGCCTTCCGGCCGATGCGCGCGCTGCAGATCCCGGCCTTCGGCGAGTTGTACGACGCGGACCGCGTCGGCTTCGCCTTCGACCCGGACCGGTCGCGCCGCCTGCTGCGGGAGGCCGGCTACAGGGGCGAGGAAATCGTCGTCCGCATCGCCCCCGGCTACTACCTGCAGATGCTGCAGGCCGTGCAGATCGTGCAGCAGATGTGGCAGGCCGTCGGCATCAATACACGGCTGGAAACGCGGGAGAATCTGTCCCTCATCACCCAGCCCGGCGCCGATATCCGCCCCACCTCCATTGCCTTCCGCTTCCCGGACCCACTGGGCGGCGGCCTCGCCGTGCATCTGGCGGAGGATTACTCGCTCCAGAAGAACGGCTTCTGGCAGCCGGTGCGCTTCAACGAGCTGGTCCGCGCCCTGCGCCTGGCCAATGACCCCGCCGAGCGCAAGCGCCTGTGGCTGGCGCTGCTGGATGAGTTCGAGGCCGAGGCGCCGGCGCTGATCCTCTATCCCGTACGCGAATACTTCGCGAAGCGCCGCGCCATCCAGTGGCAGCATCCGCCGCTCTACTACATGGATTTCCGCGCCTCGCAGCTTCGCTTTTCCTGAAGGGCCGCCCAACGATGAGCAAGATCGTCTTCCTCTCCGACCTGCATCTCTCCCCCACCCACGGCTTCTTCTGGGACAACTTCCGGATCGCCTGCGATGCCGCCAATGACGCGATGGCGGAGGCGGTGATCGTCACGGGCGATCTCTGCATCAATGGCCCGGACAGCGACGAGGAGATGGACTTCGCCGCGCGTGCCCTGTCGCGCCTGCGCGGCCAGGTGCTGGCCATCCCCGGCAATCATGACGTGGGCGACGAGCCGCCCGGCCAGGACCCGGCGCAGATCGTCGACGGCCCGCGCCTGGCGCGCTGGGACGAGGCCTTCGGCGCCGACCGCTTCGCGCTGGATGTCGGCGCCTGGCGGCTGATCGGCCTGAATGCCCAGCTTCTCGGCTCCTCCCTGCCGCAGGAGGTGGAGCAGATGGCCTGGATGACGCAGCATATCGACGGCGCCGAGGGCCGCCCCGTGGCGCTGGTGCTGCACAAGCCGCTGTTCATCGAGACAGCGGCGGAGGACCAGCCCACCGCCAGTTCCATCAACCCGGCGCCCCGCGCGGCGCTGCTGCCGCTGCTGGAAGCGGGCGGGGTGAAGATGGTCATCAGCGGCCATCTGCATGCCAGCCGCGACCGGGTTGTGGACGGCATCCGCCATCTCTGGCTGCCGGCTTTGGCCTTCCTGGGCTCCGCCAGCCATGGCGGCACGCCCGCCATCGGCGCGCTGGCGATCGACTTCTCGGGCCCCGAGGCGGTGGTGACGGAACTGCCCATGCCGGGCGCCGTGGCGCATGACCTGGCAGCGCTGAAGGGCCATGGCCGCTACAAGTTCCTGCGCGACATGCCGCCCTGCCCGCCGCCGGTGGAGCAGACCGTGCTCGACGACGCGGCGGAGTAGCGAGGGATTTTCGCCCGACCAGGCGGCGAGAAGGAAAGAAAATCTTTCTCGACTGCCGCTATTGCCTTTGCGTAGAAAAATCCTCTTCTCTCGGCGTGAAATCCGACGCCGAGAGGGTCCCGACCAATGACCAAGGTCCATGTCATCCACGAGAACGACGCCTGGGTGGCGCCGCTGCGCAACGCCTTCGCGGCGCTTGGCACGCCCTATGAGGAGTGGTTCCTGGATCGCGGCGTGATCGACCTGACGCGGCCGCCGCCGCAGGGGGTTTTCTACAACCGGATGAGCGCCTCCTCCCACACCCGCGGCCATATCTACGCACCGGAATATGCGGGGGCGGTGATCGAGGTGCTGGAACGCCACAACCGCCCCCTGGTGAATGGCCGCCGCGCGCTGCAGCTCGAACTGTCCAAGGTCGCGCAGTACCAGGCGCTGGCGATCCACGGCATCCCGGTGCCGGCGACGCTGGCGGTGGTGGGGCGGGAGAACATCCCGGAGGCCGCCGCCAAGCTCGGCTATCCGATCATCCTGAAGCACAACCGCGCCGGCAAGGGCCTCGGCGTGCGCCTGCTGAAAAGCGAGGCGGCGCTGCATGAGGCGCTGTCGCTGCTGGAGGTGACGGAGGACCCGGAGGCGCATCCGCGCGACGGCATCTGGCTGGTGCAGCGCTACATCGAGGCGGCGGAGCCCTTCATCACCCGCGCCGAATTCGTCGGCGGACGGTTCCTCTACGCCGTGCGCGTCGATACCTCGGAGGGTTTTCAGTTGTGCCCGGCGGATGCCTGCAACGTGGCGGAGGGGGAGGTCTGCCCGGCCGTGGCCCCGAGCCAGAAGTTCGTGATCCAGGAGGGGTTCCAGCACCCGCTGATCCACCGGATGGAGGCCTTCCTGCTGGCCAACCAGATCGGCGTCGGCGCCATCGAATTCATCACCGACCGGCAGGGCAACAGCTTCGCCTACGACGTGAACACCAACACCAACTACAACCCCGAGGCCGAGGCGCGCGCCGGGCGGACGGGCGCCCAGACCGGCATGGGCGCGATCGCCGCGCATCTGACGGCGCTGCTGCGGCGGGAGGCGCTGGCCGCGGCGGCTTGAGCAGGTCGTAGGGGGGAGGTCGCTATTCCTCCTCCCCCACGATCAGCGCTTCCAGCGTCGCGAGTTCATCCGCCTCCTCCACCGGCTTGTCGGTGCGCAGGCGGGCGATGCGGGGGAAGCGCAGGGCGACGCCGGATTTGTGGCGGCCGGAACGCTGGGCGGCGTCGAAGATCACTTCCAGCACCAGGGATTTCGCCACCTCCCGCACCGGGCCGAAGCGGGCGGTGGTGTTGTTGCGGATCCAGCGGTCGATCCACAGCAGTTCCTGGTCGGTATAGCCGGAATAGGCCTTGCCGACCGGCACCAGCTCCCGCGCCCCTTCCCCATCCGGCCGCCAGAGGCCGAACGTGAAATCCGAATAGAAGCTGCTGCGCTTGCCGTGGCCGCGCTGGGCGTACATCAGCACGGCATCGATGCCGAGCGGCGCGCGCTTCCACTTCCACCAGGCGCCCTTCTGCCGCCCGGCGAGATAGGCGCTGTCGGCACGCTTCAGCATCAGCCCCTCGATCGCCGCCGCCCGCGCCCCGGCGCGCAGCACTTCCAGCTCCGTCATTTCGGTGAAGGGGATGAGCGCCGAGAGGTCCATCCGGGCAGGCCGCGTGCGGGCGAACCAGGCCTCCAGCCGGGCGCGGCGCGCATCGAAGGGCAGCGCGCGCAGGTCCTCGGCCCCGTCGAACAGGATGTCGTAGAGCCGCACGCCGATGGGATAGGCCGCCTGCATCTTCGCGCTGACCAGCTTGCGGTTCAGCCGCTGCTGGAGGTCGGCGAAGGGCGCCACCTCGATCCCCTCCCCATTGGCTCGCATCACCAGCAATTCGCCATCCAGCACGGCGTGGAAATCCATCGCCTCCAGGATTTCCGGAAAGCCGCCCGAAATCTCCTCCGCGCCGCGGGAGAACAGCGCGCGGCCGCTCGGCGCGGCGCAGAGCTGCACGCGGATGCCGTCCCATTTCCACTCGGCCCGATGCGTCGCGCCGCTGATGGTGGCGTAGTCCGGCGCCTCCAGCGGATGGGCGAGCATCAGCGGCCGGAACACGGGGCGGTCCTCGGCGGAGGGGCGCGGCCCCTGCTTTTCCAGCCAGGCGAACAGGTCGTGATAGGGCGGCGTCAGGCCGTGCCAGACCTCCTCCACCTCCGCCACCTCCTGCCCCGCCCATTCGGCCAGCGCCGTCTTGGCGAGACGGGCGGAAACGCCGACGCGCAGCCCGCCGGTCACCAGCTTTATCAGCGCCAGCCGGCCATTGGCGTCCAGCGCGTCCAGCCAGCCGGCGATCAGCGCCGGCAGCTCGGCCTTGGCCGTCGCCTCCATCGCTTCGACCACCTCGGCGAGGCCCGGCGGCGGCGCGTTGATGCCGGCGCGGGCCGGCCAGATCAGCGCGACCGTCTCGGCAAGATCGCCGACATAGTCATAGGAGAGTTCGAACAGCACCGGATCGCTGCGTGCCGCCACCAGCTCCCGCACCATGCCCGGCTTGGCGGCGCGGAACACCAGTTCGCCCGTCAGGGCGGCGAGGCCGATGCCGCGATCGGGGTCGGGCTGGGTGGCGAACCATTCGCGCAAAAGCGCCAGCTTGGCATTGCGGCCGGGGGTGAAGGTCAGCCGTTCCAGTAATGTCGCGAAGGCGGGAAGGCTCATGCGGAGGCCTCGGCCACGGGCTCGGCCGCCGGCTCCTCATCCTCCTCGCCCCGGCCCAGCAGATGCAGCGCGCGGCCCTTGATGCCGCGCAGCGCCAGCGCATGCACCAGCGCGTCGTCGCGGCCATGCGTCACCCAGATCTCCGGCGCCTGTACCTCCGCCGTCGTGGCCAGCAACTCGTCCCAATCGGCGTGATCGGAGAGGATCAGCGGCAGTTCCACGCCCTTGGCCTTGGCGCGCTGCCGCACCCGCATCCAGCCGGAAGCGGCGCAGATCACCGGATCGGCGAGGCGCCGCACCCAGGCGGTGGCCTCCGCCCCCGGTGGCGCCAGCACCACCTCCCCGGCCAGCAGCCCGCCGGTGCCACGCTTGGGCAGCGGCACGGGCTGCAACGGGCCGAGCTTCACGCCGAAGCTCTCGTAAACTTCGCAGAGCGCGAGCAGCGCGCCGTGCAGATGGATCGGCCGGTCCCAGCCCGCCTGGCGCAGCAGCGCGATCAGCCGTTGCGCCTTGCCCAACGCATAGGCGCCGATCAGATGCGCGCGGTCGGGGAACAGCCGCAGGCTGTGCAGCAGGCGAGCGATCTCGGCCGCCGGGTCCGGGTGGCGGAAGACCGGCAGGCCGAAGGTCGCCTCGGTGACGAAGACGTCGCAGGTGACAGGCTCGAAGGGCAGGCAGGTGGGATCGGGGCGGCGCTTGTAGTCGCCGGAGATGACGATGCGGCTGCCCTGCCAGTCCAGCACCACCTGGCAGGAGCCGAGCACATGCCCGGCCGGCACCAGCCGGATGTCCACGCCATTGTGGTGGATGACCTCCCCCATCGCCGCCACCTGCTGCGTCCGGCCGGCGCGGCCCTCGCCCATCCGGGTCCGCATGATCGCCAGCGTCGCGTCGCTGGCCAGCACATGGTCGTGGTCGGGGCGGGCGTGGTCGGCATGGCCATGGGTGACGATGGCGCGCGGCACGGCGCGGGCCGGATCGATGAAGAAGTCGCCGGGCACGCAGTACAGGCCCTGCGGCGTGACGCGCATCCAGTGCTGGGGATGGGGCATGTCCTGCTAGATCGCGCGGAGTCCTGCGAGATCAAGGGGTTCGACACATGCCACGGGTTGGGGGGCAGGAAGGGCCAGGATCGCGGGGGGCGGAGGCCCTTCCTGCCAGCCGGCATCAGGAGGTGGTGATGCCGGCCATTCTCAAGGCCACGCCGCCGAGGCGGCGCGGCCGTTCCAGGGACCAGATCAGCTGATGCGGATCTGCTCGATCTCGGAGAAGCGCATCGTCTCGCCGCCGAAGTTGATCACGCCGCCGAAGGTCGCCGGGTTGCCCTGGGCATCGGTGAAGGTGACGACGTTGTTGTTCACATGCATCTGCAGGTTGGTGTTGCCTTCCAGGGTCAGCGCCGACTGGAGCTGATGCAGGTTCATGCCGACCACGTTCAGCGTGTCACTGCCCGAACCGCCGTGGAACTGGTCGTTGCCATCGCCGGGCGCCCAGACGAAGCTGTCATTGCCCGCGCCGCCGAAGGCCAGGTCGGCCGCGCCATCGCCCGCGCCGCCATCCAGGAAGTCGTTGCCGTCCTCGCCCTGGAGCTGGTCCTGGCCCGCCCCGCCATTGATGGTGTCGTTGCCGGTGCCACCGAAGGCCAGGTCATTGCCCGCGCCGGTGTGGATGAAGTCGTTGCCGGCCTCGCCATAGGCCTGGTCGTTGCCGGCGCCGGTGACGACCTGGTCGTTGCCGCCGCCGGCAAAGATCACATCGGCCTCGGCGGTACCCTGCAGGGTGTCGCTGCCGGCGGTGCCCTGCTGGAAGGCCCCCCCGACAACCTTGTTCAGTTCCGCGTCTTCGATCTTGCTGGGCATCTGCGTCTTCCTTGGTGGGTTCCGATAGCGGCACCCTAATCGCCTCCGCGCGGCGGCGGAAGCGGCATCAACCTCTGGGTGAGATAGGCGGCGCCTATGGCAAAGTTATTGCCACCACGCCGGTTTCGCTGACGCGGCAGCGCCGGGCCATACGCTGCACCGCAACACTTCCCTCGCGACAGCCAGGCCCTTTATGATTAACACCCTGTCCATGCAGCCGCGGCACCGGTCCTTCCTCCGGCCGGCAACAGCGAGGCGCGATGACGCAGCAGAGCCTTGGTCGGATCGCCGACCAGCCGAGTCCTGGGCGGATCGGCGATCAGCAGGGTGCTGACCGGATCCCCGATCAGCAGGGTGCTGGGCGGATCGGCGATCCGACGCCGGACCGGACGGGCGCCCCCGAATGGAAACGCGATGCCAGCGCCCAACGCGTCTTCGACAAGCTGTTCGCGCCCGCCCAGCCCGCAAGCTGGCGCCAGGTGGTCGAGATCGGCGGCGGCGGCCGCTTCACCGAGCGCCTTCTCGCCTTCGCGCCGGCGGCGCGCGGCTGGTGTTTCGAGGCCTGGGAGGCGACCCGCGCCCCTACCGCCACGCGCCTCGCCCCGCTGGTCGGCGCGGGGCGCGTCACGGTGCAAGCGCTGGACCCGGCCGCGCCGGGGCTGATGGCGGAGACGCTGGCCGCGGCGGGGCAGGCTGGCACGGTCGATGCGGTGCTTGCCATCGATGGGCTGCTGCAGGCGGATCTCAGCCTGCTGACCGCCTGCTGGCTGAATGCCGCCCTGATGCTGAAGCCGGGCGGCCGGCTGCTGATGACGCTGGCCGACCCCACCACCCCCAGCGGCTTCCAGAAGATCCTGCGGGACATTCGCCGCTTCCATCGCTTCCAGGGCCGCCCCTGCGACCGCTTCGGCTATGTCGCCACCGACATGGTGCGCGCCGTGCTCGACCGGCTGGGCTTCGTGGTGGATCTGCTGGAACCCTGGTCGAGCCATGAGGGCCGGCCGCCGCGCGACCTCTACCTCTCGGCCCGCCTCGCCTTTCCGGATCGCGCCGCCGCCTTCCGCGCAGCGCTGCGCCCGGCGGCGGCGCCCGCCGGCCCGCCCGCCTCCTACGCCGAATGGTGGGACCGGGAAGCGCCGCGTGCCCTGGCCGGCCATGCCGACCGACCGCCGGCGGAGGCGCTGCTGGCGCAACTCCTGGTGCCGGCGGAGGTCGAGACCTGGCGCCACGCCATCGAGATCGGACCGGGCGATGCGCGCTACACGGCGGCGCTGCTGCGCGCCCATCCGCGGCTGCGGCTGACCGTCTTCGATGTCAGCGACCGGGTGATGCAGGCGACGGCGGCGAAGCTGTCGGCGCATGTGACGGAAGGGCGGCTCGGCTTCCTGCCGATCGACCCGCTGCATCCCGATGGCATGCTCGCGGCCTTCGAGCGGGAGCATCTGGCGCGGACGGTCGATGCGGTGGTCAGCATCGACGCGCTGATGCATGTCGATCTGCAGTACCTGGTCGGCTACTGGCTGAACGCGGCGCTGCTGTTGAAGCCGGGCGGCTGGCTGGTGTTCAGCCTGGCGGACCCGACCACGGCGGAGGGCTTCGCCCGCCTGCTGCACGACCTGCCCGAAGCGGTGGCCGGCCCCGGCCAGGTCGGCACGCGGCTGGAATATCACAGCTTCGGCCTGCTACGGCCCCTGCTGGAGCGTTTCGGATTCGACATCACCTATGCCGGCCACTGGCAGGCCACGCCCACGGCGCCCGGCGGGCGGGACCTGTTCATCGTGGCGCAGCTGGTCCGGCCGGAGGCGGCGGAGGCGCTGCGGGGCCATATCAGCATCGGCCTCGCCGGCCCCCGCTTCGAGACCGGCACGGAGGAGGCTGGCGCCGAGCCCCCGATGGAGCCGCTGGCCGAATTGGCAGGCGACGAGGGCGGCGAATTCGCCCGCATCCTCGGCCAGGCGGTGTGGCGGCAATTGCAGCGCCAGGGCGTGCCCGGGCTGGCGGCGGATGGCCGGCCGACGGGCTGGGCCGAGAACCGGCGGGATTATGTGCGGCTCGGCCGGCAGTTGCTGCGCGACCTTGCCGAGATGGGGATTACGCTTCACAAGGCCCATCACAAGGCCCCGACCGGGCCAGCTTCCGCCCGCACCGGGCCTTCCCGCGCGTCGGAGTGAGGACGCTGCCCGGGCCAGGGCCTTCGCACTGTTCAGGAATCGGGCCGCATTGAACCGGCAGGCATGACGAATACGGACGCCAATATTGCCCGCCAGGCCATGCGGCTGCGGGAAGCGGGCGACCTGCCGGGCGCGGTGGCGGTGCTGCGCGGCGCCGCGGCATCCGATCCGCAGGCCACCTTCCTGCTGCTGCGCTACCTGTTCGAGGTCCAGGACTACCCGGCCCTGCAGGCAGCGACGCGCGCGGCGCTGCACCGGTTGGACACCGCCATTGCCGCCGGGGCCAGCACCCAGTGCCTGACCACCATCCTGCATTTCGCCGAGCGCTGCTGCCTGCCCGTCGCCGAGATCGCGGCAGGCCTCGCCGCCACGGAGGCCGCCGCCCAGGACGACCCTGCGCTGCTCTTCGCCTGGAAGGCCGTGCGGCAGCGGCAGGCGTGGCGGGAGGCCCTGCCCCGTCGCATGGCCGGTGGCGCCGCCATCATCTCCCTCGGCCTGAACTGCCTGCCCTGGACCCTGCCGGCGCGCTGGGGGCTGCGCGCGATGGCGGATTTCACCCCGCTGTTCGGCCCCTTCTCCCTCGCCGGCCATACCATCCCTGGCGTCATCACCGCGCTGGAAGGCGGTTTCGAGGCCTTCTGCGCGCCGGAGGCGGTGCGGCTGGTGAAGACCCAGCGCGGGCATGAGCTGGCGATGCGCAGCGACCGCTCGGCGCATTGGAACCACAATCGCAGCGCCTATTGGCTGGGGCAGGATATGGCGCCGCTGCGCGCCGGGCTCGCCGCCAAGGGCAAGGCCTTCGCCGCCGCCTGCCGCCGGCCGGATGCGGTGTTCCTGCTGGCCGGTTGCCAGGTGGCCTATCCCGAGGAGCCGCTGGATTTCCTCCCCCGGCTGGACGCCGCTTTGGCGTCCTACTCCGGCCACAGCGGCAACCGCATCGTCATCACCAACCAGACCGCCCGCCGCCACGCGCCCGGGCGCCATGTGGTCGATGCCGCCACCAGCTTCCACTACTGCCCCTACCCTTCCGCCGACTACGTCTGGCACGACGACGACTATGCCGACAGCGAGGCCGGCCTCGCCTTCGAAGGCGCCTATGTGGAGGCGCTGCTGCAGGCCCTGGCCGGCTGGGGCCTGTTGCGGGACCTGGCCACGACGGAGACGGGCTGAGTGTTGCTGCGCGCCCCCCGGCAGATGACCGCAGCGCTGGATTTCACGCGGGAAGCCTCCATCGGCCCGCGGCTGCGGCATCTGTTCCATATCGAGGCCTATGCCGAATTCCACGCGCTGATCGCCGAGGCCGGCGCGCGGGTGGCGGACATCGCCGAGCCCAGCCCGGCCTATCTGCTCTACCTGCTGCGTTTCAGTGAGCGCGCCTGCCTGCCGCCATCCGCGATGCAGCAGATGCTGACCCAGCTCCGCCCGCGCGCGATGGCGGATGAGACGCTGCGGCCGGTCTGGCAGGCGGTGGCGCGGCGGCAGGTGTTTCGCGGACGGTTGCATGGGCTGCGGCGCGGGCCGCTGGCCCTGGTCTCGCTCGGCCTGCATTGCCTGCCCTGGACCCTGGTGAACCGCTGGGGGTTCCGGGAGGCCGGGCAATTCGCCACGCTGCACAACCCCTTCTGCCTCGCCGTCCACAAGGCGGAGACGGTGGCCGCGACCATCGCCACGGATTTCGCCCATTACGCCGAGCCGGCGGAGATGCGGGAGGCGGTGACCCCGCAGGGCCAGCGCATCGCCATGCGGCGCGATGGCGGCGCGGTGTGGAACCACAATCGCGGCGCTCCCTGGATGGCCGAGGACTATGCCGGGCTGCGCGAAGCGATTGCCGCCAAGGCCGAGGCCTTCCGCCGGTCCTGCCGGGCGGAGGGGCTGGTCTTCCTGATGGGCGATTGCCGCATCGCCGACCCCGCCGGGCCGATCCCCTTCCTGGACCCGCTGCGCGCCGCGCTGGCCGCCGCCACCGGCCAGAACCGGCCGCGCCTGATCCTGACCAGCCAGAGCCGGCGCGGTGGCAACGACGCGGTGGGCTGGCTGGATCGGGAGACGGCGCTGATCTCCGCCCCCTATCCGCGTCCGCGCTACATCTGGGCGGATGACGACCAGGCCGACAGCGCGGAGGGGCTCGCCTATGAGCATGGCTATGCCGTGTCCCTGCTGCGCTGCCTGATGCGCTGGGGCCTTGCCGCACGGCCGGGCGACTCATCGTGACGGAATTGCTGCCCGCCTCGCTGCTCGATGCGACGGTGCTGCGCCATTGGCGCGGCGGCCAGCGCCGGGATGTGACCGGGCGGGACTTCTGGCAGCGCGTGACGGCGCGCGCCGAGTGGGTGGCCACGCAGGCGCCGCCGGGCGCGCTGGTGCTGGTGGTGGCGGCGACGGGGGTGGAGGCGATGGCCCTGTTCCTCGGCATCGCCGCCGCCGGCCGGCTCGGCGCCTTCTTCCCGCCGGCCTCGCCGATCCAGGACCAGCGGCATTTCTTCGACCAGCAGCGCGCCGCGCTGCGCGCCATCGACCCGGCGGCGATCTGCGTGCTGGACCCGGCGATGGCGGAGATGGTGGGCCGCATCGATCCGGCGCTGACAGCGCGCGTGAAGCTGGCGCCGGCGGAGGCGACAGGGGATTCGGTGGCGGCCCTGGATGCGCTGCGCGACAGGCTCGCCAGCGAGGCGCCGCTGTTCGTGCAGCACAGCTCCGGCACCACCGGCATCAAGAAGGCGGTGGAGATCAGCGGCCTGATGCTGGCCGCGCAGTTCCGGGCCTATTGGCCCGGGCTGCGGGCGGAGGTGGGGGCGGAGCGTCTGGCCATCGCCTCCTGGCTGCCGCTGTATCACGACATGGGGCTGATCGCCGGCTTCCTGCTGCCCATGCTGGGCGGCGACAGCCTGTCGCTGATGGACCCTTTCGAGTGGATCGGCGCGCCGGGCCGCTTCTTCGAGATGATCGCGGCGGATGGCTGCACCATCGCCTGGATGCCGAATTTCGCGTTTCGGCATTTCGTCCGGCTTCGGCGCGCAATGAAGCCGGCGCGGCTGGAAACGATGCGGCTCTGGGTCGATTGCTCCGAGCCCTGCCGGCTGCCGGATGCGCGTGATTTCGAGGCCGCCTTCGCCGATTTCGGCGTGCGGCCCAACAGCGTGGTCGGCTGCTATGCCATGGCGGAGACGGTCTTCGCCGTCAGTCAGGGCCGCCCCGCCTCCCGCCTCGGCCTCGCCGTGCCACCGGCCATCCCGCCGGGCACGCCAATGGCCGAGACCTCCGCGTGCCTCGTCACGGACGAAACCCCGGAAGGCCATCGGCTGGTGCTGTCCAGCGGCTACCCTCTGCCGGGGATGGAGCTGGCGGTGTTCGACGGGGCGCGGCGCCTTCCCGAGGGCTGCTACGGCGAGATCGGGCTGCGCGGCGCCGGGCTGTTCGGCGGCTATCGTGGGCGCGATGCCGCAGCCTCCGGCATCGGCGCGGATGGCTTCTTCCGCACGGGCGATCTCGGCGCGGTGCTGGAAGGGCAGGTCTTCGTCTTCGGCCGGCTCAAGGAAATCATCATCGTCAACGGCAAGAACATCTTTGGCGGTGACGTGGAGGCGCTTCTGGCTGGCATTCCCGGCGTTCGCGCCGGCCGTGCCGTGGCCTTCGGCGTGGATAGCGACATGACCGGCAGTGAGGAGCTGGTGATCGTCGCCGAATACGACGCCGGCGCCGGCGTGCCGGAAGCCGAATGCCGCGCCGCCATCAGCCGCCTCGTCACCGAAACCTTCCTGGTCAAGCCGCGCGACGTGCGCATCGTCGCGGAGCGCTGGCTGGTGAAAAGCACCAGCGGCAAGATCAGCCGTGACGAAAACCGCCGCCGCTACCTCACCCAGTTCCGGGAGCAAAGCTGATGCCTGCCTTCACCCTCGCCGATCTCGAGGCCATTGCGCGGGAGGTGATCGGCGACCGCGACATCGCCCTGACGGCGGAGATGGCCGCGGCCGATGTGCCGGGCTGGGACAGCCTGAACCACACCCTCATCAGCGTGGAGATCGAGGGCCGCAGCGGGGCGGAGGTGGACGCCCAGCAACTGGCCGAATGCGCGACCTTTGGTGACCTCGTCGCCTTCGTCGCGGCCCGCCAGCCGAACTGACCAGGATGTCATCGCCGGGCGCGCTCGACAGCGGCGCCAGGGCTCCCAACTTGCCGGGCAGGCAGGGAGAAAGATGACATGCGCTTCATATCCATCGGTCGGCACGGCCGTCTCAAGGACATCAGCCGGCGCGGCGCGCTCGGCCTGATCGGCGGCCTGGCCGTCGCCACCAGCGCCCGCGCCCATCACGGCTGGTCCTGGGCCGAGGGCGACCAGGGCACGCTGACCGGCACGGTGCGGGAGGTCTATGTCGGCCCGCCCCATCCCACCTTGCGCGTCGAGGCGGAGGGCCAGATGTGGACGGTGGAACTCGGCAATCCGCGCCAGACCGCCCGCGCCGGCTTCACCGAAACCTCGCTGCGGCCCGGGCAGGAGGTGGTGGCGCTGGGCAACCGGTCCCGCGACAGTTCGGAACGCCGGCTGAAGGCGGTGCGGCTGACCGTCGGCAACCGCCGCTTCGACTTCTACCCCGAGCGAATCCAGGGCGGCTGACGCCACTTGCTGGACCTGCTGGCGGCCTCCGCCCCCGCGGCGGCGCTGCGCGGCTCGGTGACGCTCTATCTGCTGGTCAATGCCGCGCATGTGCTCGGCATCGGGCTGCTGGTCGGCGCCATCGCGACGCTGGATCTGCGGCTGCTGGGGCTGTTCCGCGCCTCGGCGCTGGGGCAGTTGGCACCGCCGCTGGTGCGCGTGGCGGCGACCGGGCTGGGGCTGGCGGCGCTGACCGGCCTCGCCTTGTTCAGCACACGGCCCGCCACCTATCTGGAAAACCCGGCCTTCCTGGCGAAGCTGGCGCTGCTGGCCCTGGCCCTGGCCAATCTGGCGCTGCTGCATGCCGGGCGGCCCTGGCGCGAGGCTTTGGCAGACGGCCCGGTGGGGGCACGGCTGCGGGTGGCGGCGGCGGTGTCGCTGGCGGCCTGGCTCGGCGCGCTGCTGGCGGGACGCTGGATCGGATTCCTGCAATAACCGCCGCCTCGGGCGGAGATTCGGGATGGACGGACGTGTGGTGGCGGTGGCGGCTTCGTCCGGCCATGAATTCTCCAAGCCGGTGGTGCCGCGGATCACGCTGCTGGCCGGCCTCGGCGTGGAGGGCGACGCGCATTGCGGGGTGACGGTGAAGCACCGGTCCCGCGTCAAGGCGAACCCGAACCAGCCGAACCTGCGGCAGGTCCATCTGATCCCGTCCGAGCGGCTGGACTCCCTGACGGCGCAGGGCTTCGGCGTCGCCCCCGGCGCGCTGGGCGAGAATGTGACGACCGAGGGCCTCGACCTCTTCGCCCTGCCGCGCGGCACCCGGGTGCATCTGGGCGCGACGGCGGTGGTCGAGGTGACCGGCCTGCGCAACCCCTGCCACCAGCTGGACAGTTTTCAAAAGGGCCTGATGAAGGCGACGCTGGAACGCGCGCCGGATGGGGCGCTGCTGCTGCGGGCGGGGATCATGGCGGTGGTGCTGGAGGGTGGGGAGCTGGCGGCGGGGGATGCGGTGCGGGTGGTGCTGCCGGCGGAGCCGCATCAGGCGCTGGAGCGGGTGTGAGCCGGCTGGTCGCCTTCGCCGGGCTTCCGGGCACCGGCAAATCCACCCTCTCCCGCGCATTGGCGCAGGCGCTTGGCGCCGCCTGGATACGCATCGACCATCTCGAACAGGCCATGCGCGATGGCGGCATCGCCGAGGTCGGACCGGCTGGCTACATGGCGGGCTATGCGGTGGCGCGGGCGAACCTGTCGCTCGGCCTGTCGGTGATGGCTGACTCGGTGAACCCGCTGCGGATCACCAGGGATGCCTGGCGCGATGTGGCGCGGGCAACGGGCGCGGGCTTTGTCGAGGTGGAGGTGGTCTGCTCCGACCCTGCCGAGCATCGCCGCCGCGTCGAAACCCGCCAGATCGACATCGCCGGCCTGATGCCACCGGATTGGCCAGCGGTGCAACGACGCGAATACGAGGTCTGGGACCGGCCGCCGCTGCGGATCGACACCGCCGGGCGCAGCCTCGACGCCTCGCTGGCGGAACTGCGCGCGGCGCTGGGCTGACGCCCCTTCCCCTTTCGGCGAACCACCAGCATATTCCCCCACGAATGGGAACATTGCCGGAACTTTTTCGCGACTGGTTCGCCGCGCGAGGCTGGTCGCCGCGGCCGCATCAGTTGGCGCTGCTCGATGCCGTGCAAGGCGGGTCCAGTGCCCTGCTGGTGGCGCCGACCGGCGGCGGCAAGACGCTGGCGGGCTTCCTGCCCTCCCTGGTCGATCTGCACCAGAACCCGCGCCCCGAGGGTATGGGGTCGCTGCACACCCTCTACATCTCGCCGCTCAAGGCGCTGGCCGTCGATATCGCCCGCAACCTGACCGCCCCGGTCGAGGCCATGGGCCTGCCCATCCGCATCGAGACCCGCACCGGTGACACCCCCGCCAATCGTCGCGCCCGGCAGCGCGTGGACCCGCCGAACTTCCTGCTGACCACCCCCGAAAGCCTGGCGCTGCTGCTGACCCTGCCGGATGCGCCCGAGATGTTCGCCGGGTTGCACGCCATCGTCGTGGACGAGATCCACGCACTGGCCGGCAGCAAGCGCGGCGACCAGCTCGCACTCGGGCTGGCGCGGCTGGCCACTCTGGCCCCCGAAGCCCGGCGCATCGGCCTCTCCGCTACCGTGGCGCATCCGGGGCCGCTGCGCGCCTATCTCTCCCCCACGGGGCTCGCAAAGGATGTGGCGCTGGTGCAGGGCGCGCCCGGGGCGCCGCCCAGCCTCGACATCCTGCTGCCGGAAGGCCGCCTGCCCTGGGGCGGGCATATGGGCCTCGCCTCGATGCCGGAGGTCTATCGCCGCATCCGTGGCGCCGGCGTCACCATCGTCTTCGTCAATACCCGCGCCCAGGCGGAGCTGTGCTTCCAGGCGCTGTGGCGGCTGAACGACGACAACCTGCCCATTGGCCTGCATCACGGCTCCCTCACCGTGGAACAGCGCCGCAAGGTCGAAGCCGCGATGGCGGATGGCCGGCTGCGCGCGGTGGTGGCCACCGCCTCGCTGGATCTCGGCATCGACTGGGGCGCGGTGGACCAGGTGGTGCAGGTGGGCGCGCCCAAGGGCGTTTCGCGCCTTCTGCAGCGCATCGGCCGCGCGAATCACCGGATGGATGAGGCGAGCCAGGCGGTGCTGGTGCCCGCCAACCGGTTCGAGGTCATCGAATGCGTCGCCGCCCGCCAGGCAATCGAGGCCCATGAGCTGGATGGCGACCCGCCGCGCGAGGGCGGCCTGGACGTTTTATGCCAGCACATTTTGGCAGTTGCCGTCGCGGGACCGTTCCATCCGGATGACCTCTATGCCGAGGTGCTGCGCGCCGCGCCCTATGCGACCCTGACCCGCCAGGATTTCGACGATGCCCTGCGCTTCGTCGAAGACGGCGGCTACGCCCTGCAATCCTACGACCGCTTTCGCCGCCTGTTCCGCGATTCCGAGGGCCTGATCCACATCCGCGGCCCCGCCGCCGCCCGCCAGCTTCGGATGAATCTTGGCACTATCGTCGAGACGCCATTGCTGAAAGTGCGGCTGCGCGGCGGGCCGGTGCTGGGGGAGGTGGAGGAATGGTTCGTCTCCACCCTCAGCCCCGGCGACTGCTTCATCTTCGCCGGGCAGCTTCTGCGCTTCGAGGGGCTGGACGCCCTGGCCTGCCTCGTCTCCCGCGGTGGGGAGGGCGAGCCGCGCGTGCCCGCCTATGCCGGCAGCCGCATGCCGCTGACCACCCATCTCGCCGCCCGGGTGCGCGGCATCCTGCACGACCCGGCCGCCTGGCCCGCTTTGCCGGAATCGGTGCGCGAATGGCTGCGGCTGCAACAGCACGCCTCCATCATGCCGCCGCGCGACGGGCTGCTGGTGGAGACCTTTCCGCGCGGCGAACGCTGGTTCCTGGTGGCCTATTGCTTCGAGGGGCGGCTGGCGCATCAGTCGCTCGGCATGCTGGTGACCAAGCGCATGGAGCACCTCGGCATGGCGCCGCTGGGCTATCTCGCCACGGACTACGTCCTCGCCGCCTGGTGCGCCTTCGAACCGCAGGGCATCGAGCGCCTGTTCGAGGAGGACATATTGGGCGAGGAGCTGGAGGAATGGATGGCCGAGAGCAGCATGCTCCGCCGCACCTTTCGCAATATCGCCACCATTGCCGGGCTGATCGAGAAGAACCACCCGGGGCAGGAGAAGTCGGGCCGCGCGATGACCATGAATGCCGATCTGATCTACGACGTGCTGCGCCGTCACGAGCCGGACCACATCCTGCTGCGCGCCACACGGCGGGAGGCATCGGCCGGGCTGACCGATGTGGCGCGAATCGCGCTGATCCTGGCCCGCGCCCGGGCGGGCGGCATCCGCCACATGGCCCTGCCCCGCCCCTCCCCGCTTTCCGTCCCCGCATTGATCGAGGAAGGCCGCGAATGGGTGGCCGGCGGGGCGGAGGACGCGCTGCTGGCGGAAGCGGCCGCGCTGGTCGCGGACGCCACCGATGGCGCCGAGATCTTTGGCGAGTTGCTGGCCGAGGTGACCGAATCCATCCCGCCACGCGGCGATCGCGATCGTGCCCGGAAGCCTCGGGACGCCAAGCGCCGGAACAGCCGCTTCATCCGCAGCGCGCCGAAGAACTATGGGGCGCCGAAGTGACCGCCGCCGCCCCCGTCCATATCGCCGGCCAGCGGCTGATGCTGGACCCCGCCGGCTTCCTGGTCTGGCCCGCCGAAAAACTGCTGGCGGTGGCCGACCTGCATCTGGAGAAGGGCAGCAGCTTCGCGGCGGCCGGCCGCTTCCTGCCGCCCTATGACACGCGGGAAACGCTGGAACGCCTGGCGCTCGGCCTGCGCCGCTGGAAGCCCCGCCGCCTGGTGCTGCTGGGGGACAGTTTCCACGACCGGCATGGCTGCGCCCGGCTGCCGCCGGCCGATTGCGCGGCGCTGACCCGGATGCTGGCGGGGCTGGAGGAGGTGGTCTGGGTGCTCGGCAACCACGATCCGGAACCCCCGGTGGGCCTTGCCGGCATCGCGGCAGAGGAATGGCGCCTCGGCCCCTTCACTTTTCGGCACATCGCCCAGCCCACCGCCCTCGGCCGGCCGGTGCCTCCAGGGGAGATTTCGGGCCATTTCCATCCCAAGGCGAGCATGCCGACGCGGGCCGGATCGGTGACGCGGCCCTGCTTCATGACCGACGGTCGGCGGATGATGCTGCCGGCCTTCGGCGCCTATACGGGCGGGCTCGACCTGCGTGATCCGGCCATCGCCGGGCTGTTCCCGCGCGGCGGGCGGGCCTTCCTGCTGGGGCCGGACCGGCTCTACAGCTTCCCGACCGGGCCGCTACGCGTCCTGTCGCGCGCCCCTGAAACGGCGAACGCGCCGCCCCCGTGAGGGGCGGCGCGCTGCGCTATCCGGCCGAAGCCGCCGAAATCACGGCCACATCAGCTGGTCGACGGCGTGGATCACGCCGTTGCTCGCCACGATATCGGCCGCCACCACACGCGCCGGCTGCGCGTTGAGGTTGGCGCCCGCCGCGCCGAAGCCCGCGATCTGCTGCGCCGGGGCCGGGTTGCGGACCAGCACACCCTCGGTCGTGCCGTTGATGGAGATGTCGGCGCCATTGCGCGTGCGCAGGCGGCGGTCATTGCCCATCAGCTCCGAGGCGCGGAAGGCGCCGGGGACGACGTGGTAGTTGATCAGCGCGGCGAGGCGCTGGCGGTCCACCTGGTCCTGGCTGCCGCCGGTGCCGATCAGCTGCTGAAGCAGGTTGGCCGGCGCGCCGAAGAAGGCGGCATCGGTCGGCGCGAAGACCGTCATCGGCTGGGCGGAGCGGAACTCCTCCACCAGCGCGGCGCGGGAAATCAGGTCGAGAAAGCGCGCGAAGCGCGGGTCCGCGGCCATGGTGTCGGCCAAAGTGCGGGTCGGCGGCACGGTCTGGGCACGCAGGATGGCCGGGGCGGCGATGGCTCCGGTCACCGCCAGGGTGCCCATCAGGAAGCCGCGGCGCATCGTTCGGGTATGGATCATGTGACATGTCCTCTGCTGTGGCCCGCTTGCGCCATCCGCCGAGGCGGGGCCGGCACATTGCGGTCGGGGGTTGAACGCGGCGTCTCAGGATTGGTTCGCCGGCTGTTGCACCCGTGATGGCTGCCTTCCCGGCGGAATGCCCCTACATGGAGGGAATGACCGAGACTTCGCTGCTGTGGTTCCGCCAGGACCTGCGCCTGACCGACCACCCCGCCCTGACCGCCGCCCTGGCGGAGGGGCGATCCGTATTGCCGGTGTTCATCCTGGACGAGGACGCGGCCGGCCCGCATCGGCTGGGCGGCGCGGCGCGCTGGTGGCTGCGCGCCAGCCTGGCCGCCCTGCGCGAGGCCCTGGCCGCGCGCGGCGCCGGGCTGTTGCTGGCGCGCGGCCGGGCGGAGGTCGTGCTGCCGGCGCTGGCCCAGGCGGTCGGCGCCGGCCAGGTCCATGCCGGCCGCGCCTATGAGCCCTGGGCGAGGGCGCAGAGCCGGCGGGTGCATGAGGCGCTGGAGGGCGCCGGCGCCCGGCTGGTGCTGCACACCACCACCATCCTGCGGGAACCGCATGCCGTCACCTCCGGCAGCGGCAAGCCCTATGCCGTCTACAGCCCCTTCGCCAGGGCGATTTTTGCGCTCGGTGAGCCGCCGGAGCCGCTGCCCGCCCCAGGGCGCATCCCCTGCCCGCCATTTCCCGCGGGCGGCGAGGCGCTGGACGATCTGCCGCTCTACCCAGTTCCGGGCGAGCCCGACTGGGCGGCGGAATTCGGTACGCATTGGCAGCCGGGGGAGGATGGCGCCACGGCGCGGCTGGCCCGCTTCACCGCCCAGGCCCTCGACCGCTACGATGCGGAGCGCAACCTGCCGGGCCGCGACAGCTCCTCCGGCCTCTCGCCGCATCTGCGCTGGGGCGAGATTTCGCCCGGCCAGGTCTGGCATGCGGCGCGCGCCGCCAAGGCCGGGGCGAAGGGCACCGAGACCTTCCTGAGGGAAATCCTCTGGCGCGAATTCGCCTATCACCTGCTGTGGCACCGGCCCGAAATGCCGGAGGCGCCGCTGCGCGACGAATTCTCCCGCTTTCCCTGGCAGCCGGATGCGAAGCTGCTGGCCGCCTGGCAGCAGGGCCGCACCGGCTATCCCATCGTCGATGCCGGCATGCGCCAGCTCTGGCGCAGTGGCTGGATGCACAACCGGGTGCGGATGATCGTGGCCAGCCTGCTGGTGAAGCACCTGATGCAGCCCTGGCAGGACGGCGCCGCCTGGTTCTGGGACACGCTGGTCGATGCCGACCTCGCCTCCAACAGCGCCTCCTGGCAATGGGTGGCGGGCTGCGGCACGGATGCCGCGCCCTATTTCCGGGTCTTCAACCCGATGCTCCAGGGCGAGAAATTCGACCCCGACGGCGCCTTCGTCCGGCGCTGGGTGCCGGAGCTGGCGAAGCTGCCGGATGCCTATCTGCACAAGCCCTGGGAGGCGCCGCCCGATATCCTGGCGGCCGCCGGGGTGCGGCTGGGCCGCGACTATCCCCGCCCCGTGATCGACCATGCGGAAGGCCGCGCCCGGGCGCTCGCCGCGTTCGAGGCGCTGCGCGCATGATGCAGCGCCCCGAACATCTGTGGCGCGGCTTCGCCGGGCTGCGCGTGGTGGCCGATGTGCATGGCGATGCGGCGGCCTTCATCCATGCCGTGGAAGGCGCGCTGGCGGCCGATATGTTCGTCATCCAGCTCGGCGACCTGGTGGATCACGGGCCGGACAGTCCGGAGGTGCTGCGCCGGATGTTCGCGCTGATCGATGCCGGCCAGGGGCTGTTCCTGCTCGGCAATCACGACCACAAGCTGCGCCGGGCATTGACCGGCACGCAGTTGCGCATCCAGGCCGATGGGCTGGGCAAGACCCTGGCGCAGCTGGATGCCGCGCCGGATGGCGACGTGCTGAAGTCGCGCGCGATCGAGGAGATCGGCCGCGCCCCGGCCTGGATCCGCGATGGCGGGCGGATCTTCGTCCATGGCGGCTACCACCCCGGCATGCTGCACAGCGCGCCGCCGCCCGATGCGGGGACGCAGAAGGCGCAGGGGCTGGTGACGCGGGCGCTGTTCGGCCAGGTGACGGGGCGCATGCGGCATGATGGCTTCCCGGACCGGGTGCATGACTGGGTGGACAAGATCCCAGCCGATGTCACCGTGGTCTGCGGCCATGACCGGCGCAGCCTGGACGGGCGCCCCTTCGTGGCCGAGGGCGCGCTGGGCGGCCGCTGCATCTTTCTCGACTGCGGCGCCGGCAAGGGTGGGCATCTGGCGTGGATCGATTTGCCCTCCTGGGCCTGAGGCCCAGGACGTTTTTTTGTGCCCTCAAGCGCCGGGAGGCCGCTCCGCGGCCTTGGCTGCGCGCCCTGCACGGCGGCGCCAGGCGTCGCGTTCGGTCTGGGCGCGGCGGCCGTTCGGCCGCTCGGCGCTGCGCGCCGCCTGAGGGGCGTGGCGGGGGGCTGGGTTTCACCGGGGCCAGTTGGGGGTCTATCCTGGCCCTCCAGGAGAACGCGCCATGACCGATCTGCCCACATCCGTCGAAATCCGTGAGGAAGGCCCGCGCGAGGGTTTCCAGATCGAGCCCGGCCCCATCGCCACGGATCGCAAGGTGGCGCTGGTGGACGCGCTCTCCGCCACCGGGCTGCATCACATCCAGGTCTGCTCCTTCGTCTCGCCCAAGCTGGTCCCGGGCTGGGCGGATGCGGAGGCCGTGGTGGGCGGCTTCGCGCCGAAGCCGGGCGTGACCTACACGGCGTTGTGGTTCAACGCCGCCGGACTGAACCGGGCTTTGGCTTTTCGGGACCGGCTGAAGGTGGAGGGTGCCGTCACCGTCGTGGCGTCCGAGGCCTTCAGCCTGAAGAACCTGAACCGTGACCGGGCCAGGAATCTGGAGGCGCAGCGCGCCAATGTCACCGCGCATCTGGCCGCCGGCGTCGCCGTGCCGCGCATCAGCGTGCAGGCCGCCTTCGGCTGCAACTATTCGGGCGATGTGCCGCCCGCCAAGGTGATCGAGGCCCTGGCCGATGCCTTCGCCATCGGCGCCGAACAGGGCCTGACGCTGACGGAAGCGACGCTCGCCGACACCATGGGCTGGGCGACGCCGGCGCGGATCGAGCGGGTGATCGGCGAGGTCCGCAGCCGCTGGCCGGACCTGTCCATCATCCTGCATCTGCACGACACGCGGGGCCTGGGCATCGCCAATGCCCATGCCGGGCTGCGGCTGGGCATTTCGCGCTTCGACACCACCGTGGGCGGCCTGGGCGGCTGCCCCTTCGCGGGTCAGCCCGGCGCGCCCGGCAATATCGCGACGGAGGAGCTGGCCCTGCTGTGTGAGGAGATGGGCATCGCCACCGGCATCGACCTGGACGCGCTGGTCGCGGCCGGCCGGCTGGCGGAGGAGGTGGTCGGCCGACGCCTGCCGAGCACCCTGCTGCGCAGCGGCGGCCTCGCCCATTTCCGCAAGGCCGCCTGAACGGCGTTACGCCGCGCGCACCGACTTCGGCAGGGCAAAGCTGTCCATGCCGATCGGCGCGACGCAGTCGCTCAGCAGCCGCCCGTAACCCTCGATCCGGTCCGGCAGGCCGAGCATGCGCAGGCAGGCCCAGAAGCAGGACTGGTTGCTGGTGACCACCGGCTTGCCGAGATCCGCCTCGATCTGCGCGATCACGTCGAAGGTCGGCACATTGGTGCAGGACAGGAAGATCGCCTCCGCCTCCGGCCGGTCGCAGGCGCGCGCCATGCGGTACAGGTGCTCGGGCGGCACGCGGCCGATGCCGCGCCGTTCCTCCTGCGTCTCGCCCATGCCGAGGCCGTGCAGCGAGGTCACCTCGAAGCCGTAATCGGCCAGGAAGCGGCGCTCCGCCTCATTGACGAAATCGACGTAAGGGGTGGCCACCGCCACGCGCTTCACCCCCAGCGCCCGCAGCGCCGCGACGACGCTGCCGGAGGTGGCGATGGCCGGCACGCCGGTGCGCTGATGCAGGTCCGCCACGATGTCCTGAAGCGAACAGACGAAGGAGCCGGAGGTGCAGCCATAGGCCACCACATCCACCTCCGCCGTCGCCAGGTCGTCGGCCGCCTGCTTCACGGCCTCCGCCATGCGGATGTAGCTGTCCTCGGTCATCTTGCCGAGCAGCGTGGCGCGGGCGGTGTGGATGGTGACGCCCTTCGGCGCCAGCCGCCAGAATTCCGGCTCGTTGATGGTGTTGGTGGAGGGCACGATCAACCCGATCTTGCCCCGCCAGCCATAGGGCCGGTAGTCGGCGACCGCCTTCATGCCTCCAGCTCCACGGTGGCGAGGCGCGTTGCGGCATCGACGCCGAAGGCCACCGCATTCTCCCAGATCTGCGCGCCCTTCTCCGCCGTCGCGCCGGTCGGATCGCCCTGGATGCCGGAGGGCGAGTAGTCCGAGATATCGGTGAACAGCATGATCGAGGACTTGCCGATCGACACCTTGCCGGAGGAGACGGTCTTCATCCCCTCGGCAAAATCCTTCAGCGGGCCGGGCGCAGCAGCGCGGTCCATGAAGACCAGCTCCGGCGAGATATGCAGCGCCACGCTGGTCACCATCTCCCCACCATGGCCGGTCGGCGCCTGCTTCGCCGCATAGGTGACGCCACCGACGTCGCGCATGACGGAGAAGATGTCGAGCACGGCGCCCGTCGCGCCGTGATTGGCGCGCAGGAAGCGGCAGACGGATTCCAGCGGGCCGAGGCTGCCGGCATGGATGTTGATGAACAGGAAGTGCCGGAAGCCCTGGCTGGCCAGGCCATCGCAGACCTGGGTCAGATAGGCCTCGATCGTCGCCATCTCGGCGGAGCAGGTGCCGGGATAGTCGAGGAACATGTGGGAGTAGTTGAAGGGCACGATCGGCACGCTGGCGAAGCCGGCGCGTTCCGCCACCTCCACGGCATATTGCTCGCACATGCGCAGCTCCGTCCCCATGGCGAGGTGGGGGCCGTAGCATTCGACGGCGCCGATGGGGATCAGGACGGTGTCCTTCGACTCCAGATAGGCGGCGACATCGGCATAGGGAACGCGGTCGGTGCGCATGTGTGATGGCTTCTCTTGCTGTCGTTGTTGTTCAAGATACCGCTTGTCTCAGCGGTTCCACGGCCGCACGCCCCAAAGCGTGCGATGCGTTTCGTCAGCCGCCTTCAGATAGGCGACGTAATCGGCGGAATTCAGGTAGCGCAGCGGCTGGAAGGCACGCTCGCTGGTGGCCTGGAATTCCGGATTGGCGACCACGCGCGCCACGGCTGCGGACAGCCGCGCGACCACATCGGCCGGCAGGCCCTTCGGGCCACCGACACCGCGCAGGCTGCCGCCGCGCAGATCGTAGCCGGATTCCTTCAGCGTCGGCACATCGGGGGCCATCGGGTGCCGGCTTTCCGACATGACACCCAAAGTCCGCCAGGGCTGCGCGCGCGCGAAAGTCAGCGCCTCGCCGAGATTGGCGGTGGCCACCGTAATCTCCTTGCGCATCAAGGCGAGGGCTGCCGGCGCGGCGCCGGCATAGGCCACGGGCTCGAAGCTGATGCCCGCCGCCTGTTCCAGCAGCAGTGTCGAGATATGGCCGGCGGAACCGACGCCCTGGGTGCTGACGGTGACGCGCCCCGGCTCCCGCTTCGCCGCTTCCACCAGGTCGGCGATGCTGCGGATCGGGCTGTCCGGATGCACCGACAGCGTGGCGGGGTCTTCGACCACGCCGGCGATGAAGGTGAAGCTGTCCATGTTCCAGCCCGGGCTGCGCTCGATCGGGATGGTGACGATGCCGGGGGTGTTGATGATGCCGATGGTGTAGCCATCCGGCGCGCTGTTCGCGACGGCGGACAGGCCGATGGCACCGCCGGCGCCGCCGCGGTTCTGCACGACGAAGGGCTGGCCCAGCTCGCGTTCCAGATACTGCGCCATGACGCGGGCGGAGATGTCCGTGCCGCCACCGGCCGCGAAGGGCACGATGATGGTGACGGCGCGTTCCGGCCAGGCGGCCTGCGCGAGACGGGGGGCGGCCAGAAGGCCGAGGCTGGCGCCGAGGGTGGCGCGACGGGTGAGGATCATGTCGGCAAACCTTCTCAGCGGTTCCAGGGGGTGGCGGCGAAGAGGCTGCGCAGCTCGGCTTCCATGCCGCGCAGCAGCGCCTCGTATTCCGCGCCCTTGACGTAGCGGATGACCTGCGTCGCCTGGGTCATGGCGGCGCGGTATTCGGGGTCGGCCATCACCGCATCCAAGGCAGTGGTGATGGCGGCGATGGTCTCGGGCGGCGTGCCGCGCGGTGCGCCCAGCCCGCGCAGCGATCCGGTCTGCACCGGGATGCCGGCCTCGGCGAAGGTCGGGATATCGGGGTGGGAGGCCATGCGGGACGGGCCCATCACGCCGAGGATGCGCCAGTTGCCGCCGGCGCCGGCGAAGCCGATGGCCTCCCCGAAATTGGCTGTGGCGACCTCGATCTGCTGGCCGGCGAGCGCGGTGGCGACGGCGGCGGAGCCGTTGAAGGGCACATGCGTGCCGCTGATGCCGGCGGAGCGGCCCACCAGCAGCATGGCGATATGCCCGGCGGAACCCACGCCCGCGGTGCCGTAGGTCAGCATGCCCGGCCGGGCCTTGGCGCTGGCCACCAGCTCCGCGATCGAGCGGATCGGGCTGCTGCTGTGGACGGAGAGCGTGCCGGGATCATCGACGATGTTGGCGATGGGCACGAAGCTGTCGAGCCGGAAGCGCGCGGCGCGCTCAATGGGAATGGTCAGGACATTCGGCGTGTTCAGGATGACCAGCGTATGGCCATCCGGCGCCGCATCGGCCACCGCGGTCATGCCGATCTCGCCGCCCGCTCCGGCGCGGTTCTGCACCACCACGGGGCGGCCGCCGGTATGGCGTTCCAGGAAGCGGCCGAGCAGTCGCGCGGTCAGGTCGGTGCCGCCGCCGGGGCCGAAGGGCACCACGATCTGCACCGGTCGTTCGGGCCAGGCGGCGCGGGCCGGCATGGCGGCCAGCAGGGCAAGTGACGTGAAGGCGGCGGCCAAACCGGCCAGGCAGGATCGTCGCGACATGGGCGGTCCCCGTCTCATCTCGGTTCCAGCCGTGGCTGCCCGCAAAGGCAGAAGCGTCCCTCGCGCCGCCCCCCGCTCTGTGGCGGTGTTGCTGGCGCGCAACTGGCATACCACCGGCACGCCGATTTGTGCAATGTGCTTCCGCGCCGTCATGCGACACTGCGCGATCATCGCGAATCACCTGAGGAATCCCGCTTGGACCCGATTACCGCCGCCCCCCGAGGCCTCGCCGATGCGGTGCATGAGCGGCTGCTGGACATGCTGGAGACGCGCCGGCTGCCGGCCGATACCGCCGTGGCGGAACGCCGCCTGGCGACCGAGCTCGGCGTCTCCCGCACCCCGTTGCGGGAGGCGCTGCGGCGGCTGGAAGGCGAGGGCTGGCTCGGCCGGCGTTCCGACGGCACGCTGGCGGTCCGTCGCCTGGATGTGGAGGAGATGCTGGAGGTGCTGCAGGTCCGCAAGCTGCTGGAGGTGGAGGCCGCCGCCACCGCCGCTGGCCGCATCGACCCCGCCGCCCTCGCCGAGCTCCGCGCCCGCGTCTCCGCCCTGGCCGCGACGCGGGAGCCCCGAAGCCCGGAGCGGGAGGCGGTGGACCTGGCGCTGCACCGGCTGATCGGGGAGGCCTGCGGCAACCGCACCCTGGCCAGCACCATCGCCGATCTGCGCCGCCGCACCTTCCTCTTCGCCACGCGCCGCCTGCCGGAACGGCTGGAGCCGGTCTGCGCCGAACACCTCGCGATCCTGAACGCGCTGGAGAGCGGCGACCGGGATGGCGCGCGGGTGGCGATGGGCACGCATATCGACAACACCCGCGCCGGCATCCTGCGCCGGCTGACGGAAAGCTGAGGACAGCACAGCCATGATCGAGGAGAGGCTGGTCGTCGCCCTGGGCGCCGCGACCTACAGCGTGGAGCGCCCCTGGGCGCTGGATGGCGCAAGCTATCGCGGCGGGCGCATCACCGATGTGGCGGTGGACAGCCAGGATGGCGCGCATGTGCTGGTGCGCTACGACCGCTATTCCGATCCCACCGGCCTGCCGGTGATCGTCGTCGTCGCGCCCGATGGCACGGTGCGGCGGGAGCTGGTGCTGCCGGAGGTGAGCGACGGCCACGGCATCGCCATCGGCCCGCGCGACGAGATCCTGCTGACCGACCGCGACCGGCACGAAATCCGCATCATGGACCCGCAGGGCAATACGGTCCTGCGCCTCGGCCAGCGCAACGGGCCCGGCAAGCCCTTCAGCCACCCGACCGGCGCGGCCATCCATCCGAATGGCGACATCTTCGTCAGTGACGGCTACGGCAACTCCCTGGTGCATCGCTTTTCGCCGCGCGGCGAACTTTTGGTCACCTGGGGCGAGCCGGGCGCCGGCCCGGGGCAGTTCACCACGCCGCATGACCTCGCCTTCGGCGCTCAGGGCGAGGTGATCGTCTGCGACCGGGAGAACAACCGCATCCAGGCCTTCGACATCGACGGAAAATTCCTGTGGGAAGCCGGTGACCTGTACCATCCGATGGGCATCGTGGTGGACCCGCAGGGTCGCATCCTGGTCAGCGACCAGATCCCGCGCCTGTCGATGTTCTCGCCGGAGGGCAGGCTGATCGGCCGCTGCCGGCCGGTGCTGAATGCCGGGCATGGCCTGGCGCGCGATGGCGCCGGGCGCATCCTGCTGGCCGAGATTCGCGACAACTGGCTGACGCGCCTGGTGCCGACCGATGCATGAGCTGGTGATCCGCAACGGCACGGTGGTGACGGCGAGCGACATGTTCGGCGCCGATATCGGCGTGGATGGCGGCGTCATCACCGCCCTCGCCCCGCGCCTGTCGGGCCATAGGGAGATCGAGGCGCGCGGGAAGCTGGTGATCCCCGGCGGCATCGACAGCCATTGCCATGCCGAGCAGTCGATGAGCGGCGGCGTGGTGAATGCGGATGACCTGTTCACCGCCACACGCTCCGCCGCCTGTGGCGGCACCACCAGCGTCATCTGCTTCGCGCTGCAACCGCGCGACGGCACGCTGGCGGAGATCGTGCCGCGCTATACCGAACGCGCAAAGCGTTGCGCCGTGGACTACGCCTTTCATCTCTGGGTGACGAACCCCACGGATCATGTGCTGAACAGCGAATTGCCGGCGCTGATCGCGGCGGGGCATCGCTCCGTGAAGGTCTTCATGACCGGCAAGACCAATTGGCTCGATGACCTGGCGCTGCTGCGGGTCCTGGCCGTGGCGCGGGAGCATGGCGCGCTGGTGACGGTGCATGCCGAGAATTGGGGCATCCACCAGTTCATGGGCGAACGCCTCAAGGCCGGCGGCTTCCATCACCCGAAATACCAGGCCGTGCTGAAACCGGCGATCGGGGAGCGGGAGGCGGTGCATCGCATGGCCAGCCTGGCGGAGCTGGTGGATACGCCGATCCAGATCTTCCATGTCAGCGCGCCCGAGGCCGCCGCCGAAATCGAGGCCGCGCAGCGCCGCGGCGCCCGCGTGCATGGCGAGACCTGCGTGCAGTATCTTGCCTTGTCCGCCGCCGACCTGAACCGCCCGGGATTCGAGGCCGCCAAGTATGTCTTCGGCCCGGCGCCCCGCGCGGCCGCCGATCGCCATGCCCTGTGGGACTATCTGCAACGCGGCGTGCTGGATGTCGTCACTTCCGACCATGCGCCGGTGAACTTCGATGCGGCGGATGGCAAGAAGCGCTGGGGGGAGGACGCCTCGGTGGATCAGATCCCCAATGGCATTCCGGGCGTCGAGACGCGGATGTCGCTGCTCTGGTCGGAAGGCGTGGCGACGGGGCGGATCACGCCGCCGCAATTCGTCGCGCTGACCTCCACCAATGCGGCGCGCACCTTCGGCCTCGGCCCGCGCAAGGGCCACATCGCCATCGGCGCGGATGCGGACCTGGTTGTCTGGGACCCTGCGCGGCAGGACCGTGTGACCAATGCGAAGCTGCACCACGCCGTGGACTACACGCCCTATGAGGGCATGCTGCTCACCGGCTGGGCGGAGACAACCCTTTTGCGCGGCCAGGTGGTGTTCCATCAGGGGCGGTATCTGGGGCATGAAGGCCAGGGGCGCTGGCTGGCGCGGGACCGCTACGACTGGTTGAAGCCCACCGGCCATTTCTCCTCGGGCTACGACCCCTTCGCCCAGGTCGTGACCCATCCGGACCTGCAATAACGAGGAAGCCCCATGGACAATCCCCTCATCCGCCTGGCGGCCCATGCCGCGAGCTGGCGTGACCGGCCCCTGACGGCGGAGGTGGACCACCATGCGCGGCGCGCCCTGATCGACTGGTTCGCCGCCCTGCTGCCCGGCTGCTCCCAGCCCCCCGCCAGCCTGATGGCCGGGGTGCTGGCCGACCAGCGCGGCACCGGCAAGGCCATCTGCTATGTCGACGGCCAGCCCGGCGCGCTGCGCCATGCGGCGCTGCTGAACGCAACGGCCAGCCACACCGTCGAGTTCGACGACATTTTTCGCGATGCCGGCTACCATCCGGGCTGTCCGACCATCCCGGCCGCACTCGCCGCCGCCCAGGCGAAAGGCGGCGACATGGCGCTGCTGCTGCGCGCCATCACCGCCGGCTATGAGGTCGGCTGCCGCATCGGCATGGCGGTGCAGCCCAGCCATTACCGCTACTGGCACACCACCGGCACCGTCGGCACCTTCGGCGCCGCCGCGGCCGTGGGCGTGGTGCTCGGGCTGGACGAGACCCGCATGGCCCATGCGCTCGCCACCGCCGCCACCATGGCCGGCGGGTTGCAGCAGGCCTTCCGGGGCGAGGGCATGAGCAAGCCCCTGCATCCGGGCCATGCGGCGGAAGCCGGCGCGCTGGCGGCCCTCGCCGCCTCCGCCGGCGTCACCGGGGCGCTGGATGTGCTGCACGGGCCGGTGGGCTTCGCGGCGGCGACCAGCGAGGATACCGGCAAATGGGACAAGGCGCTGGCGGGGCTGGGCGAGACCATCGCCATCACCGGCATGACCTTCAAGAACCATGGCTGCTGCGGCCATATCTTCGCGGGGCTCGACGGGCTGGCGGTGCTTCAGGCAGCGCATGGCTTCGGCGCGGAGGATGTCGCGTCCATCCATCTCGGCGGCTATTCCGCCACCAAGGATGTCTGCGACCGGCCGGTGGTGGAGACGGAACAGCAGGCGCGTTTTTCCGCGCAATACTGCCTCGGCGCGCTGCTGGTGCTGGGCGGCGTCCGCATCGCCGCCTTCACGCCCGAAAGCCTCGCCAATCCACGCATCCGCGCCGTGATGGCCAAGGTGACGGTCAGCCTGGACCCCGCTCTGGCCGCCGACTACCCCGCCCGCCGCGCCGCCAATCTGGAGGTGGTGCTGACCGATGGCCGCGTGCTGCGGCACCACCAGCCGACCCGCAAGGGCGACCCCGACATGCCGCTGAGCGATGCGGAACTGGCCGCGAAGTTCTCCGAATTGACGGTGCCGGCCGTGGGCGAAGCGGCCTCCGCCGCATTGCTGGCGGCGCTGCGGGAGGGGACGGCGCTGCCCGGGCAGGTCGCCCTCAAATAACAAAATACGATCGTTAAATGTGAGATATTGAATGGCGCGTGGAATATGCGTATTAACGGCCAGCCGGCGGTGATGGTCGGCTGGAGACCCCGCATGTCGCAGCTTCCGCGCCGCCGCCTTCTCGCCTTGTCCGCCGGCCTGCTCGCCGCGCCCTGCCTGGCGCGCGCCAGCACCTGGCCGGAGCGTTCCATCCGCCTGATCGTCCCGGTCGCCCCGGGCGGCAGCCAGGACATCGTGGCGCGGCATTCGGCGCGGGGCCTTTCGGAAGTGCTGGGCCAACCGGTCGCGGTGGAGAACCTGCCCGGCGGCGGGTCCAATATCGGCTATGCCGCCGCCGCGCGCGCCGCCGCGGATGGCTACACGCTGCTCGCCGGGGCCGACACGCTGTCCATCACCGGGGCGATCACGCCGCGTCTGGGCTTCGACCCGCTGGGCTTCGCCGCCATCCACCGCACCGTGCGGGTGCCGCAGATCCTGGTGGTGCGGGCCGATGACCCGGCGCGCGATTTTTCCGAGTGGTTCGCCGCCAGCCGTCGCCGGCCGCCGGCGGTGGGCACGCCAGGCCATGGCAGCCTGGCGCATCTGCTGGTCGAACAACTCTCCCGCGCCGCGGATTCCGCCTGGACCCATGTGCCCTATCGCGGCGGCGCCCTGGCGCTGAACGACCTGATGGGCGGGCTGCTGCAGGGCGTGATGATCAATATCGGCGCGGTGACGGACCATGTGCGCGGCGGCCGCCTGCGCGGGCTGGTGGTCAGCCCGGAACAGCGCGCGGCGGCCCTGCCGGATGTCCCGACGCTTGCGGAAGCTGGCTTCGCGGGCCTGTCCGCCGTCGGCTGGCACGGGCTGGTGGCCCCCGCCGGCACCGATCCGGCGATCATCGCCCGGCTGAACCAGGCCAGCCGCGCCGTGGCGCAGCGCCCGGACATCGCCGGGCGCCTGGCCGCGCTCGGCGTGGAGGCCACGGAGGAATCGCCCGAGATGTTGCAAGCGGCGATCCGCGACGATGCCGCCCGCTATGGCGAGATCGTGCGCCGCTTCGGCATCACCGCCGGGTAAACCACACCGGTCGAGCGTGTTTCAGACGGGCAGCGGATACCCCGCCTGAACCGCCGCGTGGTCCCATGCCAGGGTCGTCGCGAAATCCGCCTGGTCCACCGGGGCGAAGCCGGCGATCAGCAGGGCCTCGGCATGTTCCGCGAACCAGGGGCGCGTCGCAGCCTGCGCGAATCCTTGGCGCAGCCGCGCCACCGCCGCCGCCGGCAGCCCGGGCGCCGCGACGAAGGCGGGCATCGGCGCCAACGCCGTCGATTCCAGCACCCGGATGCCGGCCGTCAGCTCCGGCCGGTAGCGGGCGATCAGCGCGTGCCAATAGGCATCGAGCGGCCCGACATCGATCCGCCCCGCCAGCACCGCATCCAGCACAGCCCGCGCCGTCACCAGATCCCCCAGGCTCTCCGCGTAAAGTGGCCCGCCTTTGGCCTGCCAATGCGGCAGCAGGTGGTGGCGCAGCGCGTTGAAGCCGGAATGCGAATGCGCCACCGTCCAGCCCACCCGATGGCCGAAGGTGTCCTCCAGCCGGCGAAAGGGGCTGTCGGCCCGCACGATCAGGTCGGAGCGATAGGCCGCCCTGCCCTGCGCCCAGTCCGGCGATGGAATGGGCGCGGCGATCGGCACCACATCGGCGATGCGCAGCGCGATCGGATAGCCGCACATCTGCACCAGGCCGAGATCGGGCCGGCGCCACAGATGCTCCAGCGGCTGCGGCGCGGGATAGGCCTCGTAGTCCAGCGCCACCCCGGCCTCCGCCGCCACATGGGCGATAAGCGCCTGCCAGGCCGCCTCGGCCTCCGGCGCCACGGCGTACATGCGGGCATTGGCGATGAAGCGGGTCATGCGGCGAGGCCTTCCAGGCGCGCCGGCAACAGCGCCATGATGGCGCGGCGCGCCTCCGGCGACAGGCGGGTCCAGGCGGCGATCTCGGCGCCGCTGCGGCCGCAGCCGAGGCACCAGCCGCTGCGCGGGTCCAGCACGCAGACCTTGTTGCAGGGGCTTTCAATCATCGCGCCGCCGCCCGGCCGGCGCGCAGGCCGAGGCCGAAGGACTGCGCCAGCCCATTGCCCGGCACATAGCCCGCCGCGCCGTTGCCGGAGATGCCGCAGGCGACGCCACCCGCCGCGAACAGCCCGGGAATGGCGCTGCCATCGGCGCGCAGCACCCGCGCATCGGCATCGACGCGCACGCCGCCCTGGGTATGGGCGAGCGCGCCCGTGACCTCCGCCGCGAAATAGGGTGGCGCCAGGTCACCGCCCCAGCGGCGCCGCCCGAAGGGGTCCGGGTCCTGTCCCACCGCTGCCAGCGTCTCCGCCAGGGCCGGCTCCGGCAGGCCGAAGCGGGTGGCAAGCTCGGCGATATCCGCGCAACGCGCCACCGCGCCGAGTTCCACCGCACGCCGGAACGGCCCCCCGGCGAGCGCCGCCTGCTGCGCCGCCTCCCCCCAGACCTCCACCGCGACGCCGCCGGGCTGCGCCAGCAGATGCGCGGTGAGTTCGGATGGCCCCATATCCTCCGCCACGAAGCGCCGCCCCTGCCGGTTCACCAGCACGGCGCCCAAGGCGGGCAGCGAGGCCCCGAAGCGCGGCCGCAGGCCCTGCACCAGATGCGGCGAGACATGCGGCTGGCCCTGATAGGCATCCATGCAGAGCAGTTCCGCCCCCAGCGCCACCGCCCATTCCAGGCCGACGCCATCGGCATGGCTGCCGCCGACATGCACCGCGCGCGCCGCCTCCGGACAATAGCGCGCCACCAGCCCCGGCGCACCGCCGAAGCCCCCGGTCGCCAGCACCACGGATCGTGCCGGGACATCGCCGTCGCTGGTCGCGACTCCCCCAGGCCGCAGCGCCGTCACCACCACGCCATCCCGGAAGATGATGCGCGGCTGGCGCGCCACCGCCTGGCGCAGCAGCGCCTGGAGTTCCGCCCCGCTCTCGGCCGGCGTGGCATGCAGCCGCATGGCCGAATGGCCCGGCCAGCGGGAGGCTGTGTGCAGATGGATCGGCAACCCGGCGACATCGGCAAGGAAGGTCACCGCCTCCGCCGCCGCTTCCGTCACCGTGGCCAGCAGCAGCGCATCCACCGCCGCGCCGCTTTTCGCCCGTACATCGGCGGCGAAGATCGCCGGCGAGTCGCGCTCCCCCACCGCCGCCTGCCAGCGCGTGCCGGCGGCGGAGATCAAGCCGCCGGAGACCGACAGCGTGCTCGGCGCCGCCGCATCGCGTTCCAGCAGCGCCACGCGCGCGCCGGCCTGCGCCGCCGCCAGCGCCGCCATCATGCCGGCCGCACCGGCGCCGGCCACCACCACATCGAAGTCCTGCATGGCGCGACCATGGCCCGGCCGGCGCCGCCTGCCAATTGGCCGCTTGACAGCATGCCTCCCTGGGAATGTGGTTGTATCCCAGTTGCCACAATGGAGGCCTCCATGCTCGCACGCCGCAGCCTTCTCGCCGCCGGCCTCGCTCTGCCCGCGCTGCCTGCCTTTGCGCAGACCTATCCGGAACGGCCGGTGCGCTTCGTGAACCCCTTCACCGCGGGCTCCGCCGTCGATGTGGTGATCCGCCTCGTGGCGCAGGACCTGTCGGAGCGGATCGGCACGCAGTTCGTGGTCGAGAATCGCACGGGCGCCTCCGGCAATATCGGCACCGAATTCGCGGCGCGGTCGCGGGCGGATGGCTACACGCTGCTGGTGGGCTCGCCCGGCACCATGGGCATCAACCCCTTCCTGTTCCGCACCCTGCCCTACAAGGTCGAGGACTTCGTGGCCGTCAGCCACCTGGTCTCCTTCCCCCAGGTGATGGTGGTGAACCCCAGCAGCCCGATCCGCAGCCTGGCCGACCTGGTGCAGGCGGCGAAGGCGCGGCCCGGCGCGCTGAACTACGCGACCTCCGGCGCCGGATCGACCAGCCACCTGGCCTTCGAACTGGTGCGCGCGGCGACGGGCATCGAGATGACCCACATCCCCTTCCGCGGCGGCTCGCCCGCCATCCAGGCGGTGATGCAGGGCGAGGTGCAGGTGGCGATCGAGGGCCTGCCCTCCCTGCCTGGCTTCCTCTCCGCCGGGCAGCTGCGGGCCATCGCCGTCACCTCCGGGACCAGGGCGGCCAAGCTGCCGGATGTGCCCTCCGTCGCGGAGACGGTGGCAGGCTTCGATGCGGCGGCCTGGGTGATCGTCTTCGCGCCCACGGGTACGCCGGCGCCGATCGTCCAGAGGCTGGCGACGGAGATCCAGGCCTCGCTCGCCCGGCCGGCGGTGCGGGACCGGCTGGCCGATCTCGGCGCCACCGTCATCGGGACCGATGCGCCCACCACCGCCGCCTTCCATGCGCGGGAGCTGGAGAAGTGGCAGCGCGCGGTGCAGCTTTCGGGCGCGCGGATGGACTGACGGCGGGCGGAGGTATTTGCAACGGGACGCACAGGCGCCATTTCCAGCGCAACGACAGGAGCCTGACCCATGCGCGCCGTGGCCTATACCCGAAGCCTTCCCGCGACCGACCCCGACTGCCTGCAGGATGTGACCCTGCCCGACCCGGCCCCGCTGGCCGGCCGCGACCTGCTGGTGGAGGTGCGCGCCATCTCCGTGAACCCGGTGGACGCGAAGGTGCGCAAGCGCGCCGACCCGGGCGGCAAGCCCACGCTGCTGGGCTACGACGCCGCCGGCGTGGTGCGCGCGGTGGGGCCGGACGTCACGTTGTTCCGCCCCGGCGATGCCGTGTTCTACGCCGGCGACATCACCCGCCCCGGCACCAATGCCGAGCTGCATCTGGTGGATGAGCGGATCGTCGGCCCAAAGCCGCAAAAGCTGTCCTTCGCCGAAGCCGCCGCCGTGCCGTTGACCGCCATCACGGCCTGGGAGGCGCTGTTCGACCGGCTGCGCATTCCGCGCGACGGCACGAAGCGCGAGGAGGCGGTGCTGATCATCGGCGGCGCCGGCGGCGTCGGTTCCATTGCCGTGCAGCTCGCCCGCCAGCTCACCGGCCTGCGCGTGCTGGCCACCGCCAGCCGGCCGGAGACGATGGATTGGGCGCGCAGGATGGGCGCGCATGACGTGCTGGACCATTCGGGCGACCTGGCGGCGCAGGCCAAGGCGCTCGGCGTGCCGGTCTCCGCCATCTTCGTCACCACGCATACCGAGGCGCATTGGCCGGCAATCTGCGAGATCATCGCGCCACAGGGCGCCATCTGCCTGATCGACGACCCGCAGACCACGCCCGATTTCCGGATGCTGAAGCTGAAGGCGGCCTCGCTGCACTGGGAGCTGATGTTCACCCGGTCCCGCTTCCAGACGCCGGACATGCAGGCGCAGCACGACCTGCTGGTGGAGGTCAGCCGGATGCTCGACGCCGGCAGGCTGCACACCACGCTGGGCGAGCACTACGGGCCGATCACCGCCGCCAATCTGCGCCGCGCCCATGCCGCCATCGAAAGCACGACCTCCCGCGGCAAGATCGTGCTGGAGGGTTTTCCGGAGGCCTGATCTATCCGTGCAGGTGGCAGGCGACACCGCCCTGGTTGTCGCCCGCTGCCGCCGTCCAGGCCGGCATCTGCACCGAGCATTGCGGCATGGCGTGGACGCAGCGCGGGTGGAAGGGGCAGCCTGGCGGCGGATTCGCGGCGGAGGGGATTTCGCCGATGATCCGCGGCAGCACGCCGCGCCGCGACGGATCGGGAATCGGCGAGGCATCGCGCAGCATCTGTGCGTAGGGATGCAGGGGATCCGCCAGCACGCGGCCGGCCGGCCCTTCCTCCACGATGCGGCCGAGATACATCACGGCGACACGGTCGCAGAACCAGCGCACCACCGAAAGATCGTGGCTGACGAACAGGAAGGACAGGCCGCGCCGCTTGCGCAGGTCCTGCATCAGCAGCAGCACCTGCGCCTGCACGGAGACGTCCAGCGCGGAGACAGGCTCATCCGCCACGATCAGCTCCGGCTCCACCGTCAGCGCGCGGGCGATGCCGATGCGCTGGCGCTGGCCGCCGCTGAATTCATGCGGGAAGCGGTCCAGCGCGGCGGGCGGCAGACCCACCTCCTCGAGCAGAGAACCGGCACGGCGGCGGGCTTCCTTGCCCTCCGCCAGCCCATGCACGCGCATCGGTTCCATCAGCGCATCGCCGATGGACTGGCGCGGGTCGAGCGAGGAATAGGGGTCCTGGAAGACAATCTGCATGCGTCGGCGCAGCGCCTTCAACGCAGCGCCCTTGGCGGTGAGGACATTCTCCCCCTTCCAGGTGACGGTGCCGGCATCCGGCTCGATCAGCCGCAGTAGCGCACGGGCGGCGGTGGATTTACCGCAGCCGGATTCACCGACGAGGCCGAAAGCCTCGCCGGCATGGATGGTGAAGGAGATGTCCTCCACGGCCCGCACGCGGACCGTGCGCGGCGTGGGGAAGCCCTTCTTGGCGACGAAATGCTTGCGCAGCCCGTCGACGACGAGGACGGGTTCGGTCATTCGTTCCTCAGCTTCGGGTCGGTGGCGTCGCGCAACCCGTCGCCCACCATGTTCAGCCCCAAGACCAGCAGCAGGATGGCAATGCCCGGAAACACGGCGAGCCAGGGCGCATCCAGGATGTTCTCGAAGCCGTCGCGCGTCATGCCGCCCCAGGTCGCCGTCGGCGGCTTCACGCCGAGGCCGATGAAGGACAGCGAGGCCTCGACACGCACGGCGGTGGCGAGCCACAGCGTGCCCATCACCATCACCTCCGACAGGATGTTCGGCAGGATGTGGCGGAACAGCACGCGGGCATGGCTGAAGCCGAGCGCGCGGCCGGCCTCGACGAAGGCGCGTTCCTTGAGCGCCATGGTCGGCGCGCGGGCGACGCGGGCGAAGGGGGCGATGGCGGTCAGCGCGATGGCCACCACCAGGTTCACCAGCTCCGGCCCCAGCAGCGCCACCACGATCAGGCCGAGGATCAGCGAGGGGAAGGACAGCAGAACGTCCATCACCTGCATCACGAACAGGTCGAACTTGCCGCCGATATAGCCGGAGACGAGGCCGATGGCGCCGCCGATGATAGCGGCGGCAAAGATGGCGCCGAGCGAGACGGTCAGCGAGATCTGCCCGCCCCACATCAGCCGCGAAAGAATGTCCCGGCCGAACTGGTCGGTGCCGAGCCAGAACTCGGCGGAGGGCGGTTGCAGGCGATTGAAGATGTCCTGCTCCGCCGGGTCATAGGGCGCGAGCCAGGGCGCGAAGATCGCGGCTGCCATGATGATCAGGCAGATCACCACGCCCACCGCCGTGGTCGGGTTGCTGCGCGCCTTGCCCAGCGCGCGCTTCCAGCCGCTGGGCGCGGGCGGCGCGACGAGTTCCTGTGTGGTGCTCATGCCATCTTCCCAGATCGACCTGCGGCCGGCGTTTTCCGCCGGCCGAGCGGCCGAACGGCCGCCGCGCCCAGTGGCGCGAAGCCAAGGGTCGCGGATGCGGCCCGCCCGGCGTTTGAGGGCTCAGGCAAAGTGGTGCTCATCACTCCGCTTTCACCCGTGGGTCGATCACGCCGTACAGCAAATCGGTGACGAGGTTCACGACGACGATCAGGAAGCAGTAGATCACCATCAGCCCCTGGAGCATCGTATAGTCCCGCTGGTTCAGCGCGCCGACGATGATTTTCCCCAGGCCAGGCCGGTTGAAGACGATTTCCGTCAGCACCGAATTGCCAAGCAGGATGCCGACATACAGCCCCACCACGGTGACGATGGGGATGGAGGCATTGCGCAGCCCATGCACCCAGACCACGCGGCGCCAGGGCACGCCCTTGGCGCGCGCGGTGCGGATGTAGTCCTCGCCGAGGGATTGCAGCATGGCGCTGCGCGTCACCCGTGTGATGTAGGCCGCCATGATGAGGCCGAGCGCGATGGTCGGCAGCACCAGCTTGTGCAGCCGGTCGCCGTAGTCCGACAGGTCCGCGCCGCCGATGACGGGAAACCACCGCCAGTGCAGCGAGAAGGCCAGCAGCAGAAAAATACCGGAGACGAAGACCGGGAAGGACAGCCCCAGCAGCGACAGCACCCGCGCCGCCACATCCACCACGCCGTTGCGGTTCAGCGCCGCCCAGATGCCCACCGGCACGCCCACCACCACGCCGAAGATCATCGAGGCGATGGTGAGATCCAGCGTATGCGGCAGCACCGCCGCGACCTCCGCCGTGATCGAACGGCCGGTGACCATGGAGACGCCGAAGTCCCCCATCAGCGCGCTGGTGATGAAGCTGAAATACTGCGCCCAGAGCGAGCGATCGAGACCCAGCCGCGTGCGCAGCGCCGCGATCGCCTCCGGCGTCGCCTGGTCGCCCAGGATCACCAGCGCCGGATCGCCGGGCACGATGCGGACGATGATGAAGACCAGCGTCAGCACCGCGATCAGCGTCGGCACGGCGGCCAGCAGGCGGCGCAGGACGAAGCCTGTCATGCTCCGTCCCCCTTTGCCGGCCTCACCGCAGCCGCGTCGTTTCGGTGATGAGCGGGCCGAGGCTCATCGAGCCGCGCAGTTCGTAGCCGTATTCCAGGTTGTCGCGGCGGGCGAAGACCAGCAGCGTCTCGATCAGCGGCACGCCGCAAACATTCTGCACCAGGATGCGCTGCGCCTCGGCCCAGAGGCGCTTCTGCTCCTCCATATCCGTGCTGACGCGCGCCGCATCGATCTGGCTGTCGGCCTGGTCGCAATGCGAGAAGTTGGTCACCGCGGTCGGCGTGCGCACGCGCGAACGACCATGGAAGAACTGAGTCAGGTAGATATCGGCCACCGGGAAACGCGCCGCGGAGTAATAGACCATCGGCGACAGGTCCTGGCGGATCTGCTGGTGGAAGGTCGCATGTTCCACCACCTGCAGATCCAGCGTGATGCCGGCGCGGCGCAGCTGCTGCTGCACCACCTGCATCATGTTCAGCATTTCCGGCAATTGCGTGTGGATGGCGCGGATGGTGATGCCGTTGGGGTGGCCTGCCTCCGCCAGCAATGCACGCGCGCGGGCCGGGTCCGCCGGCAGCAGCCCGTTATCGGCGCTGAAGCCGAGGTAGCCGCGCGGCACCACGGATTGGCCCTCACGCGCCACATCCTGCCCGCGGAAGCGCACCAGCTCCGCACGGTTCACCGCATGCGCCATCGCCTGGCGGATGCGGATGTCGTTGAAGGGCGGCTGGCGGGTGTTGAGGCTGATGATGGCCAGCTCACCCGGTTCGAACACATCCACCACCGTGTTCGGCACGGCGCGGGTTCGGTTCACCCAGGTCTGGTCGGCGCGGCCGTAATTCAGGTCCAACTCACGGTTCTGGAAGGCGAGATCGCGCGAGGCGTCGGAGGGAATGAAGCGGTAGCTGATCCGCCCGATCTGCGGCGCGCCGCGGAAATACTGCGCATGCGCGACCAGCTCCGCCGACTGGTTCGGCGTCACGCGGTCCAGCGCAAAGGGGCCGGTGCCGACGGGGTTGCGCACGAAGGTCTCGCCGCGCTGTTCCACCGCGCGCTTGGAGACGATGTAGCCGCCCGAATAATTGGTCAGGATGCCCAGAACGCTCGGGATATTCTCCCGCAGCACGATGCGGACCGTGTGGCTGTCCACCGCCTCGATGGTCTCGATCGCGCGGTAGTCGGCGGCGAAGGCGCTGGTCGCGGCGGTGCCGGCCTTGCGCAGGGAGAAGACGACGTCTTCCGCCGTCAGCTCGCCGAAGCCGCCATGGAACTGCACGCCACGGCGCAGATGGAAGGTCCAGGTCTTGCCGTCGGCGCTGCTCTCCCAACGCTCGGCGAGATCGGGCTCGATCTCGGCCGGGTTGATGGAGCCGGGCTTGAAGCGCACCAGCCCGTTGAACATCCAGGCGACGACGACGCGATCGATGGTGGAGACGGCGAAGTGCGGATCAAGCCGCCCGACATCCTGCGCCGCCATGCCGACGCGCAGGGTGGGCGCCGTCTGCGCCTGCGCCGCGCCGTGCAGACCGATAGCGGACGCAATGGCCATGGCGCTGCCCAGCAGCGCCGCCCGAAATCCCCGCATGAAATTATTCCCCGTTTGCCTTGCCGGGGAGCTTAGACCGCTATTTGCGCCGCCGTGAAGCGTCCGATGTCGAAAGCGTCCAGCGGCACGTCGGTGGCGCCATCCATCACCAGCTCCGACAGCACGGCGCCGACGCCGGGTCCGGTCTGGAAGCCCTCGCCGCAGAAGCCGAAGGCGTGGATCAGGCCGGGCGTGGTGCGGGACGGGCCGAGTACCGGGAAGTGGTCCGCGAAGGTGCCATCCGTGCCGGACCAGCTTCGGATCACCATCGCATGCTCCAGGTGCGGGATCACGGCGATGGCGCTGCGCATCACCTCGAAGGCCGCGTCGGGGCGCGGGCGGGTGAAGGTGATCCCCTCGTCGCTGTAGCCGCGCCCGCCGCCGAAGATGATGTTGCCGCGCGCGATCTGGCGCATGTAGAGCCCGCCGCCGACCACGCCGAGGCTTTCCCGCAGAAAATAGGGCAGCGGCTCCGTCACCAGCATGTTCGGATGCAGCTTCTCGATCGGCACCGCCTCGCCGAAGCGGCGCGCGATCTCGCCGCCCCAGAAGCCGGCACAGTTCAGCAGCCAGGGCGCGGCGAAGGTCGTGCCATTGGCGAGCAGGCGAAACGCCGTGCCGTCATGGGCGAGTTCGGTCACCGCATGGCGTTCACGAATATCCGCGCCGGCCTTGCGCGCCGCGCGGGCCAAAGCCGGGGCCAGAAGACGCGGATTGGCGGAGCCATCCTCCTCCATCAGGCTGCCGGCGATGACAACATCGCTGAAATGCGGATAGTGCTCGCGGATCGCGTTGCGGCCGATCATGCGCGGGCGCAGGCCGTGTTCCGCGGCCAGCGTGTTCCAGCGCAGCAGCTCCGCCTCATCCGCCGCGCTGCGCGCCAGCTTCAGATGGCCGCAGGGGTCGAATTCGACGTCCGAGCCGGTCAGCTCCGTGATGCGCGACCAGATTTCCCGCGACTTGCGCGCCAGCGGAATGCCGGCGGGGTGGCGGCCCTGCTGGCGCACGCCGCCGTAATTCACCCCCGTGGCCTGGCCGCCGACCAGGCCGCGTTCCAGCAGCACCACCTTCACGCCCCGCTGCGCCAGATGCAACGCCGCGGAGGTTCCCGCGCCGCCGCCGCCGACGATCAGCACATCCGCCTGGATCATCAGCCCACCTGTTGCAAAGGCACCGGTTTCACCGGCGGCTGGCCGCGCAGGCGCCCCACCTCCGGCACTTCCACTGACAATGCCTTCGCCAGCACCGCCGCCGCCGGCGTGCCGCAGAGCCGCCCCTGGCAGCGGCCCATGCCGACGCGGGAGAAGGCCTTGGCCCGGTTCACCTCCGGCGCATCCGCCGCCGCCGCACGGCGCAATTCGCCGGCCGTGATGACCTCGCAGCGGCAGACGGAGGTGCTGTCCTCCATCCGCGCGGCGAGCTTGGCCGGATAGGGGAAGGCCTGTTCCAGCGCCTTGCGGAAGCGCCGTTCCGTCCGCAGCCTGCCGTCCAGATGCTTGCTCAGCGCCATGTCGGAGGGCAGATGCGCATCGCCGAGAGCGGCCAGCGCGGCCCGCGCCCCGGCGAGTTCCGCCACCTCCACCCCGCCGATGCCGGCGCCGTCGCCCGCGAGATAGACGCCCGCGACCGGCGCACGGCCGGCGGCATCCTTGCGCGGCACCCAGTTCTGCTGCGTCGCATCATAGTCGAAGGGCACGCCGGCGAGGTCGGCCAGCTGTGCCTCCGGCTTCAGGCCCCAGCCCATGCCGACGGCATCGCAAGGCGTGACATGTTCCTTCCAGGCCGCGTCGCGCCAATGCACGGCGGTGACGCCGTCCACACCCTCGATCGCCAGCGGCGTGATGTCCTCATGCAGCTTCACGCCACGCGCCTTGAGCTGCGCGAACATGCCCATGCCGCGCAGCAGCGTCGGCAGGTTCCACAGCATGCCGGCGCCGAACCGGGCCTTGGTGAGGAAATCCGTGGTGTCGAGCACGGCGGCGGGCTTCGCCCCGGCCTTGGCATATTGCAGCGCCGTCAGCCACAGCAGCGGCCCGGTGCCGATCAGCACCGGATTGGCGCCGATGCCCACGCCCTGCGACTTCAGCGCCACCTGGGCGCCGCCCAGCGTGGTCACGCCCGGCAGGGTCCAGCCCGGCAGCGGCAGCACCCGGTCCATCGCCCCGGTGCAGAGGATCAGCGCATCATAGCCGACCTCCCCCTGCGCGGCGCCGTTGGTGAGCGTGTGCAGCACCTTGTCCTGCGCCCGGATGTTCCAGACCAGCGTGTCCGGCCGCCAATCCGTGCGCGGCTTCATCGCATCCAGCGTCGCATGCAGCCGCCGGGCGCGGCCGGCATCGGCGCCGTAGAGCGCCGCATGGTCGCGGGTGAAGCCGGAAGGCGGGCGCTGGGTGATGCGGCCGCCGCCATCGGGGCCTTCCTCGATCCAGATCGGCGTCACGCCGGCCCGGACGAGCTGTTCCACGGCACGGATGCCGGCAGGACCACCACCAACAACGACAATTCTCATCGCCTGACCACCTCGATCCCGGGTTCCACCAACGTCGTGCAGGATCGGCGGACGCCCTGCCCGACCACGAGAACCCAGCAATCCTGGCAGGCGCCCATCCAGCAGAAGCCGGCCCGCCCGCCATCGCCGAATTCACTGGTGCGGACATGGCCGAGACCCGCCGTCAGCATCGCCGTCAACAGCGTGTCGCCCTGCTTTGCCGGGAGTTGCACACCGTCCACGGTGAAGGTGATGGCGGTCCGGTCCTGGTCAAGCAGGCGTGTGACGGTCACAGCAGGGCCTCGAAGCGACAATTCACCTTGATCTCGCCGACCGTCGCCGTGTTGGGCAGGCGCATCACCGTCTCCACCAGCGTCGCCACATCCTCCGGCCGCGTCATCGCCTCCCGCGGGTAGCGGGCGTGCAGGGTCATCTCGGTCTGCACGAAGCCGGGGCAGATGGCGGTGGCGCGGATGCCGTGTTCCCAACCCAGGCGCCGCACCTCCTGCGTCAGGGCGACCACGGCGAACTTGCTCATCGCATAGCCGAGGTTCTCATTCGCCACCCGCTTGCCCGACAGCGAGGCGAGGTTGACCACCCGGCCTTCCCCGCTCTCGATGAGATGCGGCCAGGCGGCGCGGATGACGCGCATCGGCGCCTTCACGTTCACGTCCCACATGGCGTCATGCGGCGTTTCATCCGCATCGAGCAGGCGGGCCATGGGGTTGATGCCGGCGGCGTTGACCACCGCGTCGATGCGGCCGAAGCGGGCGAAGGTGGCATCCACCCAGGCCTCCGCACTGCCGGGCTTTTCCGCATCCCAGCGATGCAGCATCAGATCCGGCCCGGCACTGAGCTTGCCCGGGCTGCGAATGCCGGCGCTGATGAGCCAGCCGGAGCCATGCAGCCGGCGCAGCACTTCCCGCCCGATCCCGCGCGAGCCGCCGGTTATCAAGACGACCCGACCCACTGGATCAAGCATAAGCCAAAGCCCCTGTCGCCACATGGCAGCGCGCCGCATGGGCCGGCGCCACCTCCGCCAGGACCTGTTCCCGCTCGCAGCCCGCCTGCGCCATCGGGCAGCGCGGGGCGAAGCGGCAGCCGGCGGGCATGGCGTCCAGCGGCGGCACGCGGCCCGGAATGGCCGACAGCGCCTGGCCCGGCTGGTCGAGGCGCGGAATCGCGGAGAACAGCGCGCGCGTATAGGGGTGCTGGGGATTGGCGAAGATCGCCGCGACCGGCCCCTGCTCCACGATCTCCCCAGCATACATCACCGCCACCCGGTCGGCGATCTGCGCCACCACGCCGAGGTTGTGCGTGATGAACAGCACGGCCATGCCGAAGCGCGCCCGCAGATCGGCCAGCAGGCCGAGCACCTGCGCCTGGATGGTGACATCCAGCGCCGTGGTCGGTTCATCCGCCAGCAGCACGGCGGGCTCGCAGGCCAGCGCGATGGCGATCATCACGCGCTGGCGCATGCCGCCGGAGAACTGGTGCGGATATTCGTCCAGCCGTTGCGCGGCGGAGGGGATCTTCACCTCCTCGAACAGTTCCAGCGCCCGGGCGCGCGCCGCCTTGCGGTCCATGCCGCGATGGATGCGCAGCGCCTCCGCCACCTGGTCGCCCACGGTCATCACCGGGTTCAGGCTGGTCATCGGTTCCTGGAAGATCATCGCCATGCGGTCGCCGCGCACGGATTCCAGCGCCTGGTCCGACAGCCCGGCCAGGTCCCGCCCATCCAGCAAAATCTGTCCGGCGGCGACGCGACCGAAGGGCGGCTGCACCAGCCCCATCACCGACAGGGCGGTGACGGACTTGCCGCAGCCGCTTTCGCCGACCAGCGCCAGGGTCTCGTCGCGCATGAGGGTGAGCGACAGGTCGCGCACCGCGGGATGCCAGCGCCCGCCGATACGGAATTCGGTGCGGAGGCCGACCAGTTCGAGGGCAGGTTTCGTCATCATCCGTAAACCTGCGCCAGCCGGCGCCCGGCATCAAGCCGGAACGGTGAAGCGATCCTGGGTGAAAGGCGCCACCGGCAGGTTGGTGGCGCCCCGCGCCATCAGCTCCGCCACCGCCGCGCCGGCGGCGGGCGAAAGCTGGAAGCCGTGGCCGGAGAAGCCGAAGGAATGGAACAGGCCGGGCAGCGTGCGGCTTTCGCCGATCACGGGCATGTCGTCCGGCGGCCGCGCCTCCGTCCCCGTCCAGCTCCGCACGATGCGGGCCTGGGCGACGCAGGGGAAGATTTCGGCGGCGATCCGCGCCGCATGGGCCAGGCTGCCGAACAGCACAATGGAGGTTTCCGCGGCCTTGTCGTTGCGGCCCTGATGGCCGCCGCCGATCACCACCGTGCCGGCCGCGGTCTGCTTGAAGGACAGCGCCCGGGCGGTGGCCCCCACGGTCGGATCGACGAAGGGCGGCAGCCGCTCCGTCACGATCATCATGCTGGCCTTGGTGCCGCAGGGGATGATCTCGCCGGCCAACGCGGCGAGGTCGGGCGCCCAGGCGCCGGCGCAATTGGCGACGCGTTCGGCCTCATGGGGTCCCTGGTCGGTGTCGACGCGGATGGTGCCCTCGGCGGTGGCCGCCAGACCCGTGACGGCCACGCCCTCGATGATGGTCACCCCCGCCTGTTCGGCGGCGCGGCGAAAGGCCATGACGGTGCGCATCGGGTCGGCCGAGCCGTCATCCCGCGTCACGATGGCGCCCACCACATGGCGGCTGACGGCGGGCAGCAGGCGGCGGACCTCCGCCTGGTCCACCACCTCCTCATGCGACCAGCCGAGGGCGCGCACCTGGGCGACGCGGGCCTCGTTCTTCGCCATGTCGGCGGGGCTTTCGGCGACCTTCACCTGGCCGGTGGCGCGGAAGCCGCAATCGTCGCCGACCAGGGCCGTGATGTTCGCCCACATCTCGGCGGCGATGACGGACAGCGCGATCTCCGGCAGCGCCCGCCCCAGGCGCCGCACGCCGCCCGCATTCACCCCGCTGGAATGCCGCCCGACATGGCGGCGCTCCAGCAGCGTGACCTGCCAGCCTGGGGTGCGGGCGAGGTGGAGGGCGGTGGAAAGGCCATGCAGCCCGCCGCCGATGACGAGGGCCTTTTTCATGGGTGGTGCCCGGAAGCCCTCTCCCCCTGACAGGGGGAGAGGGTTGGGTGAGGGGGGCTTCGTCGCCTCAGCGCCTTGGCTCCTGGAAGGGCAATCATCCGGCAGGACCCCCCTCACCCCATCGTTGGACGCATGCGTCCAACCCCCCCATCGGGGGAAGAGGGGGCGGTCGTGACGGGACCGATTCCCCCCTCATCCCGCCAGCGCCGCCAATTCGCCCAGGGTCAACGGCTTGGTCGGGAAGCGGGTGCGGAAGGGGTCCACCTCCCCGCCCTGCACCCCACGCGCCGCCGCGATCACGCCATGCACCGCCGGCCCGCAGATGCGCCCCTGGCAGGGGCCCATGCCGGCGCGCGTAAAAGCCTTGGTCTGGTTGGCGCCGAGGCAGCCCAGCGCCACCGCCTCCCGCACCCGCCCGGCCGTCACCTCCTCGCAGCGGCACAGCACCGTCTCGTCCGGAATCGCGGCCTCCGGCAGTGGCGGGAACATCGCGTCGAGAAACAGGCGCGGCGCCAATTGGCGGTCGCGCAGCAGGCGCAGCGGCCCGGCGCGGCCATCCCGCTCGTCGCTGGTGATCCGGCCGAGGGCGCGACCGGCCTCCAGCGCCGCGATGCGGCCCGACAGCGCGGCGGCGCGCGCCCCGCCGATCCCGCCTGAATCCCCGGCCACCATCACCCCCGGCACTGCCGTATTGCCCCAGAGGTCGAGCCCCGGCCGCCAGCAGCGCTGCACAGGGTCCCAGCCATGGGTCAGGCCGGCGATGGCGCGCGTTACCTGGGTATTGGGCACGACGCCGTCATGCAGCAGCAGCAGGTCGGCCGGATGCGCCACGCCATCCACCAGGATGCGCGCCAGCCGCCCCTCCCCTTCCGCCCGCAATTCCCGCGCCGGAATCACCTTCACGGCCCGCTTCACCTGCCGCTGCCACATCAGCCCCCGCCAGAGATATTCCGGCGCCTTGAGCGCCCGCAGCAGATGCGGTCGCGCCCGCTGCAACCCGCCCGGCGGCGAGAGATCGACGATCCCCGCGATCCTGCCGCCCTTGGCCAGCGCCTGCATCGCATAGAGCCAGAGCAGCGGCCCCTGCCCGGCCAGCCAGACCGCGCCCTCCGGCACCAGCCCGGAGGTCTTCAGGGCAATCTGCGCCGCGCCGACGCTCATCACCCCCGGCAGGGTCCAGCCCGGGATCGGCAGCGGCCGCTCTGTGGCCCCGGCGCAGAGAATCAGCCGTTCCGCCCGCACGGTCCTGGCGGCACCGGCCTCGGACCAGAACACCTTCCCCTCGGGCTCCACGGCCCAGAGGGTGGCGCCGGGCCGGTACTGCGCGCCGGAGGCCCGGAAGGCGGCGGCGAGCTTCGCGCCGTCCTTGTCCTGTTCATCCTTGGCCGGCAAACGCGCCTCGACGGCGCGATGCACCTGACCGCCCGGCGCCGCATTCTCGTCCAGCACCAGCACGCTCATGCCATGGGCGCGCGCCTCGGTCGCGGCGGCCATGCCGGCCGGGCCGGCGCCCAGCACCAGCACATCGACCTTCTCCGCAACGGGCGAGGCCCCGTCCTTCGCGGCGGTCCATTCATCGGCGACGCTCATGCCGCATCATCCACGAAGCCGCGCGCGCCGTGCTGGATGCCGGCCCGCATGCCTGGGGTCACCTGGGTCAGGCAGGCCTGCATGTTCTGCGCGCCCTCCACCTCCACCAGGCAATCGAAACAGGCGCCCATCAGGCAGAGCGGCCCGCGCGCCGAACCCGTCACCGGGGTTTCGCGGAAGCTGGTGACGCCCGCCGCCAGCAGCGCCACGGCCAGGCTTTCCCCGGCGCGGGCCGGCAGCGACCGGCCCTCCCATTCGATGGTGCAGTCGGTGGGCTCAGTGCGACGAAACATGGGTCATTCCAACGAAACGGTCCGGGTGCAGATCGCGCGCGTGTTCGGGCAGCGTGCCGGTCAGCACCGCCTCCGCGAGCCGGCCGGCATGCACGGCGGCGAGCGTCACGCCGGAATGGCAGGTGGCGACGAAGCAGCCGGGATGCGTCTGGCTTTCGGCATAGGCGGGAAAGCCGTCCGGCGTCATCGGCCGCAGCGCCGCCCAGCTGCGCACCATGCGCGCCTGCGCCAACACCGGCAGCACGCGCAGCGCCCGCGCCGCCATGCGGGACAGGGCCGAGGTGGTCGTCGCGGTTTCGAAGCTGCCGTCATCCTCGCTGGTCACGCCGATCTGCACCGTGCCGTCGCCGGTCTGGCGGATCGCGCTCGCCGGCAGCGGCAGCAGCGGCGCCAGCCTCTCGGTGACGATGTTCTGGCCCCGCACCGGCCGCACCGGCACATCCAACCCGACCATTTTTGCCAGTGGCGAGGTCATCACGCCCGCGGCGATGACGATGCGGCGCGCCGCCACCTCGCTGCCATCGGCGCGGGTGATGCGGTAGCCCTCCGCGATGGGCGTGATGGATTCCACGGAGGCGCCCGGCAGATGCACCCCGCCGGCCGCGCGCATGCCCGCCTGCAAGCCACGCAGCAGGGTCAGCGGATCGACATGGCCATCCGCCGGCTGGTAGCTGGCGCCCAGCACCTCCGGCCCCAGCGGGCAGCCGGGCATCAGTTCGCGCAACTGTTGCCGGTCGAGCATCTGAAGCCCTTCCTGGCCCTGGTTGTGCATGCGCTGCACGAAAAGCCGGCGCGCGGCGAATTCCGCATCGTCCAGGCAGAAGGTCAGCCCGCCCACCGCGCGATACTGCACATCCCGCCCCGCCAGGGTCGAGGCCCGTTCCGCCAGCGCCGGCCACAGTGCCACGCTCTGCCGCGTCCAGGCGGCATAGGCCGGCATGCCGTCGCCCTTGGATTGCGACCAGACCAGGCCGAAATTGCCCCGCGCGGCGCGCAGGGCGACATCGCCCTCATCCAGCATGGCGACGCGGGCACCGCGCTCGGCGCAGCCGAAGCCGATGGCGGAACCGACCATGCCGCCACCGATGATCGCGACGTCGAAGCTGTCCTGGGATGACATGCTTGCGAGCCTGACCCGACCGGCCCCATCCTGCAAGACGGGAAGGCGAAGGACAGGACAATGCTCCGCAAATTCATGGTGGCCGCGCTGGCCATCGCGCTACCGGCCGCCGCTGTGCAGGCGCAGACGCTGCGTGTCGGGCTGATCGCGCAGGACATGGGCACCACCGATCCGCACCGTGCCAGCGCGACGCAGGACAAGGCGCCGCTCGCCTGGGGCTATGACGGGCTGGTCCGCTTCCCGCCCGGCTCCGCCGACCCCGCGAAGCTGGAACCCGATCTGGCCGAGAGCTTCACCCGATCTGCCGACGGCCTGACCTACACCTTTCGGCTCAGGCCCGGCGTGCGCTTCCATGATGGGAACCCGCTGGAGGCGGAGGATGTCGTGTTTTCCCTGCGCCGCGCCGCCGACCGCGCCCGCAGCGCCTTCGCCGGCGACTACAGCGCCATCTCCGCCATCGAGGTGGTGGACCCGATGACCGTTCGCGTCACGCTGCGGGAGACGGTGGCCGGCGCGCTCGGCCTGTTTGCCAATTACCATGGCGGCATGATCGTCTCCCGCCGCGCCGATGCCGGCGGGCAGCAGCCCGGCACCGGACCCTTCCGCCTGGAACGCGCCGGCGGCGGCATGGCGCGCATGGTGGCCTTCGACGGCCATTGGCGCGGCCGGCCGCAGATTCGGGCCATCGAGCTGCGCTTCATCACCTCCGACGCCACGCGTGAGCTGGCCTTCACGGCAGGCGAACTGGATCTGTTCATCGGCCGGCGCGAGCAGCGCTGGGTGGAGCGCATCCGCAGCCATCCCAACACGGTGGTGGAGGTGTTCTCCCCCGGCGAATTCCGCACCCTGCTCATCAGCAGCCGCAGCGCGCCGCTGGATGACGGCCGCGTCCGCCGCGCCGTGCAGCATGCGATCGACGCCCCCGGCATCGCACGCTTCGTCGGGCTGGATGTGGCGACCCCCTGGGTCAGCCCGGTGCCGCCCGGCTATCTCGGCGCGACGGAGGATGTGCCGCGCTTCCCGCATGACTTGGCGCGCGCCCGCGCCCTGCTGGCGGAGGCCGGTCATCCCAATGGCGTGACCATCCGCGCCGTCGTCTCCTCAAACTCCGCGCAATTGCCGATCATGGAGGTGGTGCAGGCGCAGCTGCGGCGGGCCAATATCCGGCTGGAGATGGATGTGGTGGAACACGCGACCTATCATGCCCGCATCCGCCAGGACCTGTCGCAGTTCACCTTCTACGGCGCCGCGCGCTATCCCGTCGCGGACAGCTATCTGAGCCAGTTCTACCATTCCCGCAGCGCCCCGGGGCAGCCGACGATGTCGCTCAACTTCGCCCATTGCAGCGCCGCCGATGCCGAGATCGACGCGGCGCGGGCCGAGCCGGATGAGGCGCGACAACTGGCGCTCTGGGCCACGGCGCAGCGGAAGGTGATGGAGGCCGGATGCAGCCTGCCGCTGTTCGACCTGAAGCAGGTCTGGGTGCGCCACGCCTCGCTCAACCTCGGCTACCGGCTGGAAGGGTCGCTCAATCTCGGCCCGGCGATCACGGCGGCCACCCGATTGGAGTAATGATGCGGCGTCGAAGTCTTCTGTCCGCCGGCCTCTCTGTCGCCGGCCTCTCTGTCACCGGTCTCGCGGCCCCGGACGCCGCCCAGGCCAGGCCCGACTGGCGGCCGATGCGGCCCATGCGGCTGATCGTGCCCTTCGCCCCCGGCGGCGCGCTCGACCTGACGGCGCGGCTGCTGGCCTGGCAGTTGGAACCCCTGCTCGGCGTCCCCGTGCTGGTGGAGAACCGCAGCGGCGCCGGCGGCAATATCGGCGCGGAGGCGCTGACGCGCAGCGAACCGGATGGGCACAGCATGCTCCTCGCCTCGCCGGGGCCGCTGGTGGTGAATCCCTTCCTGTTCCAGGAAATGACCTATGACGCGGAGACGGAATTCGCGCCGGTCGCCCTGGTGACGACGAACCCCATGGCGATCCTCGCCGGGCCGCGCCGGGCCGAGCGCAACCTGTCGCATCTGCTGATGACGGCGCGCAGCGGGGAAAGGCTGAACTATTCCAGCGCGGGCCCGGGCAGCGGCGGGCATATGGCGATGGAGGTGCTGAAGGCGCGGCTCGGCCTGCCGAGCCTGCTGCACATCCCCTTCCGCGGTGCCAGCCCCTCGCTTCAGGCCTTGCTCGCCGGCCAGGTGCAATTCGCCGTGGAAAGCCTGGCCAGCGCGGCCGGCTTCATCGACGGCGAGGTCGCCTTCCCCCTCGCCATCACCACCGCGCAACGCTGGCCCGGCCTGCCCGAGATCCCGACGGTGCAGGAGGAGGGGCTGGCCGATTTCGACTATGCGTCCTGGAGCTGCCTGGTCTACCCGGCCGCCGTGCCGGAGGAGTCGGTGCGGATGATGAACTGGGCGGTGAATGCCGCCCTGCGAACCCCGATACTGCGCCGGCGCCTGCTGGAGCTGGGCGCCACGCCCGCTGGTGGCACGCCCGCGCAGCTGGAGCGGCATCTGGCGGCGGAGCGCGGCAAATGGGGCGAGGCGGTGCGGATTTCGGGCGCGCGGGTGATATAGCTCAGGGGAAGGCGCGGCAGGCCTCGATGCCGATCTCGCGCGCCTGCGCCTCCGCGCCCGCCACCCATTCGGCGACGAAAGGCTGCGCCAGCACGGCGTCCGCATAGGCCTGGGCATCGGGCGCCAGCGGCACGGAATAGGTGCGGAAGCGGCTGGCCATGGGCGCCCACATCGCATCGGCGAAACAGAAGCGCGCACCGAAGAGGAAGGGGCCGCCGGCGCCGTGCAACGCACGCGTCTGCCGCCAGCTTTCCTGGACTCGAGAAACCTGCGGCGCGACGCCGGGCCGGCCGAGCAGCTTGGCATTGCTGGGCACGCCATTCGAGATCGGCCAGCGCTTCACCAGGTTCATCGGCATCGCCGCGCGCAGCTCGACGAAATGCGCGTGCATCTCCCCCGCCGAGGCGCGGGCGGCCGTGCGGGCGGGCAGGTCCGTCGGCCAGATGTCGCAGCCCGGCGCCTTCTCCCACAGATATTCGGCGATGGCCCAGGTATCCGTGATGGCGAGGTCGCCATCGAACAAAATGGGGATCAGCCCGGTGGGGGAGATGGCGGCCAGCTTCGCCTTGCTGTCGTCGCGCGACAGCAGCAGCGTCTCCGTTTCGAAATCCAGGCCGGACAGCTTGCAGGCCAGCCAGCCGCGCATGGTCCAGGTGGAAGACCATTTGCCACCGATGATGAGCTTCATCACGCGACGCCTCCGTCATGCAGATGGCAGGCCACCGTGACGCCTTCGGGCGTGGCGACATCACGCGGCGCGTCCCGCGAACAGCGCGGGCCGGCGGCGGGGCAGCGCGGGTGGAAGGCGCAGCCGGGCGGTGGGCGGATCGGGCTGGGCACGTCGCCCGCGGCCTCCGGCGGCACCAGCGTCTCCGCCGTCACGGCGGTGAGCAGCGCCTTGGTATAGGGATGGCGTGGCGCGTTCCACAGCGCCTCGGCCGGGCCGATCTCGACGATGCGGCCGAGATACATCACAGCGATCCGGTCACAGAGCCAGCGCACCAGTCGCAGGTCGTGGCTGATGAACAGATAGGTCAGCGACAGGCGCTGCTGCAGCTCCACCAGCAGGTTCACCACCTGCGCCTGGATCGAGACATCCAGCGCGCTGGTCGGCTCATCCAGCACGATGAAGGCGGGCTCGATAGCCAAGGCGCGGGCGATGCCGACGCGCTGGCGCTGGCCGCCCGAGAGTTCATGCGGGTAGCGGCGCATCATGTCGGCGCGCAGCCCCACCGTTTCCAGCAATTGCGCGATGCGGGCGCGGCGGGCGGCGGCATTGCCGAAGCGATGGACGACCAGCGGCGATTCCAGGATGCGCTCGATGGTCAGCGACCGGTTCAGCGAGCTTTGCGGGTCCTGGAACACCATCTGCGCGCGGCGGCGAAAGCCCGGAAGGTCGGATGCCGGTGGCGCGCCGTCGAACAGCACGGTGCCGGCGGTGGGCGGTTCCAGCGCCAAGGCGACGCGGCCGAGGGTGGATTTGCCGGAGCCGCTTTCGCCGACCAGGCCGAGGATCTCGGTGCGGGCGATGCTCAGCGACACATCCTGCACGGCGCGCACCACCAGCTGGTTCGGCAGCAGCCGCCCAAGCACGGAGGGCTTTGTGGCGTAGTGGCGGGAAACGCCATCGAGGGTCAGCAGTGGCGGGCTCATGCGGCCTCCGCGCGCCAGCAGGCGGCCTTGCGGCCGGGGGCGAGTTCGCGCAGCGGCTGATCCTCCGTGCAGCGGGCTTCGGCGCCGGGGCAGCGCGCCTGGAAGGGGCAGCCGGGCGGCAGGCGGGCAAGGTCCGGCGGCTCCCCTGGAATGGCGGGCAGCGGCCCATCCGCCTTGGTGCCGCGCGGCACGGAAGCCAGCAGGGCGCGGGTGTAGGGGTGGCGCGGGGAGGTCAGCAGGGCCTGGGTTGGCCCCTCCTCCATGATCCGTCCCGCATACATCACCGCGACGCGGTCGCAGATGCGGCCGATGACGGAGAGGTTGTGGGAGATCATCAGCATCGCCATGCCGAGTTCGCGGCGCAGCTCATCCAGCAGCGCCAGGATTTCCGCCTCCACCGTCACGTCGAGCGCCGTGGTGGGTTCGTCCGCGATGAGCAGGGAGGGGCGGCAGATCAGCGCGAGCGCGATCAGCACACGCTGGCGCATGCCGCCGGAAAGCTGGTGCGGATAGGCGGCAAGGCGGCTTTCGGGTTCGGCGATGCGCATGCGCCGCAGCAACACGAGGGCGGCTTCGCGCGCCGCTTCCTCCGTGCCGCCATGCAGGCGGTGGATGCGAGTGAGCTGGTCACCGATGGTCATCACCGGGTTCAGCGCGGCGGCGGGGTCCTGCACCACCATGGCGATCTGCTTCGCGCGCAGCGCGCGCAGCGCCTCCGCATCCAGCTTGCGAAGGTCCTGGCCGCGGAACAGAAGTTCGCCGCCGATGGTGGCGCTTTCCGGCTGCTGCAGGCGGACGGAAGCGCGGGCGGTGACGGATTTGCCGGAGCCGGATTCCCCGACCAGCCCCAGCACCTCCCCCGCCGCGATGTGGAAGGACACGCCGCGGGAGGGGCGGATCTCGCCGCCCTCGCTGCGGAATCGCGTGACCAGGTCACGCACTTCGAACAGCATCTCAGGCATCGCCCCGCCGCGTGAGTTGCGCCGGGTCCATCACATCACGCAGCAGGTCGCCGGCGAGGTTGAAGGCGACGACGGTGAGGAAGATCAGCAGGCCGGGGAAGATGGTCAGCCACCACTGGCCGGACATCACATAGGTGCGGCTATCCGCCAGCATGCCACCCCAGCTCGGCTCCGGCGGCTGGATGCCGAGGCCGAGGAAGGACAGCGAGGCCTCCGTCAGGATGCTGGTCGCCACCAGCAAGGTCGCGAACACTGCGACCGGGGAGACGCAGTTGCGCAGCACGTCGCGGAACAGGATTCGGGTCTCGCTGGCGCCCACCGCGCGTTCCGCCATCACATATTGCTCGTTGCGTTCCACCAGCACGGCGGCGCGGACGATGCGGGCGACCTTCGGCGCGTTCAGCAACCCGATCACCACCATGACCTTCATGATGTGGGGGATGACGAAGGGGCCGAATTCCAGATCCTGCGTGCCAAGTGCCGCGACCACAGCGATGGCCAGCACAATCGGCGGAAAGGCCATCAGCACATCCATCACGCGCATGATGGCGGAGTCCGTGAAGCCCGGACTGCGGAAGGCCGCGATGGCGCCCAGCGGCACGCCGAGGACCACCGCGATGCCCACCGTGGTCAGCCCCACCGTCAGCGAAACCCGCGTCGCATGCACGCATCGGGCAAAAATATCGCGGCCGAACTGGTCGCTGCCGAACCAGAAGGTGGCATCCGGCGGCCGCAGCCGAAGGCGGGAGGGGCGGTTGGGCAGGAATTGCGCAATCTGCTCCGGGAAGATGGCGACGACCACCAGTACCAGCAGGAACAGGAAGGCGATGAGCGCGAGCGGGTCGCGCTTCATCACCATCCACAGGCGGTTCGGGCGCCGCGGTGCGGCCAGCGTCGCGCTCATCGGCGAATCCGGGGATCGAGAATGGCGTAGAGCGCATCCATGCTGAAATTGATCAGCACGAAGAGCGTGACGTTGAGCAGAACCAATCCCTGCACCAGCGGATAGTCGCGCGACAGGATGCTTTCATACAGCAGCCGCCCCATGCCCGGCAGGTTGAAGATCACCTCCGTCAGCACCGCGCCGGCCAGCAGATAGCCGAAGGAGAAGCCGGCCGCCGTCAGCGTCGGGATCAGCGCATTCCGGAAAGCGTCGGTCCAGATGATGGTGCGTTCCGGCACGCCATGGGCGCGCGCCACGGCAATATGCTCCCGCCCCAGCACGTCCAGCATGGAGGAGCGCAGCATGCGCGTGATGGTCGCCGCATAGGCAGTGCCGAGCGCCACCGCCGGCAGGATGATATGGGCCGTGGACAGGCCGATGCCCGCCGACAGCGGCTGGTAGCCCCCCGGCGGCAGCCAGCCGAGGATGACGGCAAACAGCAGGATGGACAGCAACCCCTGCCAGAAGACCGGCATGGAAATGCCGATCATCGCCACGATGCGGAACAGATGGTCGATCGGACCGCCCTTGTAGCGGGCCGAGAGCACGCCGGCCGGAATCGCGATCGCCATGGCGATCGCCAGCGCCACCAGCGAGACATGCAGCGTCACCGGAAAGCGTTCCGCGATCAGCCCGGCGACGCCGGTGGAATACATGAAGGACCGGCCAAGGTCGCCGGACAGCGCGCCGCCGACCCAGGAGAAGTACTGCTGCCAGAGCGGCAGGTGCAGGCCGATCGCTTCCCGCATCGCCTGGATCTCGGCGGGCGTCGCGTTGCTCGTCATCATGGCGATGGCCGGGTCGCCCGGCAACGCACGCACCACCAGGAAGATCAGCACGCTGGCGCCGAACAGCACCAGCGCCAGCGTCGCCGCGCGACCGAGAAGAAAGTTGGCCATCAGCCCTTCTTGCCCTCAGCCTTTCCTGGCCGAGGTCAGGTCCATGAAATAGGAATAGCGCGGCCCGAAGCCGGACACATCCGCACGCCACAGGTGATAGGCATTGAGCCGCCCGATCCACAGCGCCGGGCAATGATCGACGAGAATCTCGGACACCTTGCGCAGCGCCGGCTTCTTCCGCGCCTCATCCAGGTAGCGGAAGCTTTCCATCACCGCCGTGTCATAGGCCGGGTTGCGGTAGCCCATCCACTGCGCCTGGTTGCCGTCCTTGTGGTAGTTGTTCCAGATCAGATAGTCCTCCACCGAGGACTGCATGGACGGATGCGGGAAGGCCTGCCAGTCGCCGTTCTGCGCGCTGCGATACATGCTGACGAAATCGGTCTGGCGGATATTCATGCGGATGCCGACCTCGGCGAGATTCGCCTGCATCACCACCGCAGCCTCCCGCGCTTCCACATAGGCGGAGGGAACGGGCACGATCGCCTCGAAGGCGAAGCCGCGCGGCATGCCCGCGGCGCGCAGGTGGAATTTTGCCCGGTCCGGGTCGTAGGCGAGCTGCTTCGCCAGGTCTTCCTCGTACCAGAACTCATTCGGCGTGGCGGGCAGCGCGCTGGCGGTGACCAGGCCGGAGTAGATTTCCTCGCAGATGTAATCGCGATCCACGGCGCAGGAGACGGCGCGGCGCAGATGGATATTGTCGAAGGGCGCCTTCGCCACGTTCATCGGCATGTAGAAGATGCCGGCGGAAGGCCGCACCGCGCCGCCGAAGCCGCGCTCCCGGCTCACGGCCGCGAAATCCTTTGGCGGGCAGTTGGAGATGATGTCGACGCTGCCCGTGCGCAGATTGGCCAGCTGCGTTGCCGCATCGGGGATGCGCACCAGCTTGATGGCCTGGGTCGCCGGGGCGCCGCCGAAATAGTCGGAGAAGGCTTCGAACTCCACGCCGACATCGGCCTGGAAGCTTTTGGGGATGAAGGGCCCGCAGCCGGCCATGCGGCTGCCGCGATACAGGTTCTCGCCCGTCCCGCTCTCATTCGTCACGTCGCTGCCGCGGCGCACGATGGCGGCCTCGTAGCCCATCAGCCGCATCCAGCCGACCCAGGGCTCCTTCAGCGAGACCTTGACGACATGGTCGCCATCCTTCTGCACATCGCCGATGAAGCGGCGCAGATTGCCCCGACGCCGGCCGGTGGTGAGGTATTTCTCGTAGCTGTAGAGCACGTCGTCGGCGGTCAGCCGGTCGCCATTGTGGAAGCGCACATCGCGGCGCAGCTCGAAGGTGTAGTTCAGCCCGTCATCGGTGATCTGCGGCAGCGCCACGGCAAGGTCCGGCACCAGCGTGCCGTCCGGTCCGACCTTCAGCAGGTTGGAATAGGCCAGCAGGTTCGCGGCCGCGGTTTCCACATTGCCGACATGCCAGGGATGAATGTTCGGAAGATTGCCGAGCAGCGAGGCGGTGACCGTACCACGCGGCTGCGCGCCGGCGCTGCGGGGCAACGATGCCGCGGCCAGAATGCCCGCAAGGCCCGACATGGCGGCGCGCCGCCCGAACATCCCATCCATCGCCAAGCCCCCTGTGTTCGTGAACCCTTGGCGCGAGCATGGACGCAAGCTGTGCACCGCGGCAAGTGCTGAAACACCAATCACTTACTGTATACGCACGCCCGGCGCGCAGCCCCCGTTGCCCCGCGCGCGGCAGCCGGTAAGGTGGCGCCGCGCAGACAGGAAGAAGACCCAGATGGACGGCATCGCGGCACGCGTGGACCAGGCGGCGGAAGCGGGGGGCGAGGCGGCGGTCACCTTCCTGCGCGACCTGATCCGGCTGCAATCGGGCGGCGAGGAGGCGGTGCAGGCGCGCCTCGCCTCGGCGCTGGAGGATCTCGGCTGCATCGTCGAGACCCGGCGCTACCAGCCCGCCAGCATCGTGCTGCGCGACGAATTCGCCAGCGATGCGACCATCGCGGCGGAGGAACGCGCGGCCGTGCTCGCCCGCTTCCCCGGCAGCGGCGGCGGCCGCAGCGTGATCTTCTTCGCCCATCCGGATGGCGAGCCCTTCAACCCGCAGCATGGCTGGCTGCACGACCCGATGGCCGGTGAGGTCGACAACGGTCGTATCCATGGCTGGGGCGTGGCCGATGACCTGGCCGGAGTCGCCACGATGGTGGAGGCGCTGCGCGCGGTGCTCGCCGCCGGCGTCACGCCGAAGGGCGATGTCATCCTCGCCTCCACGCCGTCCAAGCGCCATGCGCGCGGGGTGCATGCGCTGCTGCATGGCGGCGTCACCGCCGATGCGGCGGTCTATCTGCACCCGGCCGAATCGGGCATCGGCATGCGGGAGGTGAAGGCACTCGCCTCCGGCCAGCTCGTCTTCCGCATCGTCGTGAAGGGCCGCCTGCCGGCGACGAATGAGCCGGGCCACGCCGCCTTCGCCCATACCGCGATCAATCCGATCGACAAGGCCACCGCCGTCCTCGCGGCGCTGAAGGCACTGGACGCGAAGCGTGGCGCCACCGTGCATCATCCGGCGCTGGATGCGGCGATCGGGCGCAGCACCAACCTGCTGGTCGGCGACTTCAAGACATTGGGCGATGGCCGCGCGGCGCGCGTGCCGCCGGCCGTGCAGCTGTCCTGCGCCCTGTCCTTCCCGCCCGGGGAAAAGCTGGCCGATGTGAAGGCCGCGGTGGAAGCCACGCTGGCCGAGGCCCAGGCCGCCGATCCCGAGCTGGATCTGGAGGTCACCTTCCTGTCCGGCGTCACCGGGGCGGAGGTGCCGCTGGACCATCCGCTCTGGGTCGAGACCAGCGCCGCGGTGCTGCGCGGCACCGGCACGGCGCCGGAGATCAACCCGCTGCACACCTCCTCCGACATCCGCAACCCGATGGTGCAGTCGGGCATTCCCTGCGTCGGCCTTGGCCCGCTCTGCGGCGACCTGACGCAGAATGGCGGGCGGGATGAATGGGTGGATGTGGCGGACTACCGACGCGGAGTCGCGGTGGTGGCGGCGCTGATTGCCGGCTGGTGTGGCGCGGAATAACACCGCGCGCGCAATCCTGACTGGCGCGGCGTCGCAAGGCGCCGCACCCTGGCGGCGCGAAGAAGGAGCGCCGCGATGAAACTTCCCATTCCGATCAACGAGCCCGCCTGGCTGACCGAGTTCAAGTCCTTCATCATGCGCGGCAGCGTGGTGGATCTGGCGGTCGGCATCGTCATCGGCGCCGCCTTCACCACCATCGTCGGCAGCCTGGTGGAGGATCTGATCAATCCGATCATCGGCCTGCTGATCGGCGGGATCGATTTCTCGAATCTGTTCATCGTGCTGAGCGGCGAACGCCGGCCCTCGCTGGAAGCGACGCGCGAAGGCGGCGCGGCGGTGCTGGCGGTCGGCCGCTTCATCAATGCCATCATCAAGTTCCTGATCGTGGCGATGGCGATCTTCTGGCTGCTAAAGGTGCTGACCAAGCTGCGCATCCGGCAGGAGGCGGTGAAGGGTCCCTCCTCCACCGACAAGCTGCTTTCGGAGATCCTGGCGGAGCTGCGCGCCCGCCCGGTCACGGCGGCGCCCACGCCTCCCCCGCCCATTCCTCCGGCACCCTGACGGCGCCGGAGAGGATCGCGCCGCGCAGCGCCTCCAGCCGCGCGGCGAGATCGGCCGGCACATCACTGGCCAGCGCCAGCCGCACGGCCTGCGGCGATTCCAGGCCGATCCGCTGGTCCGCGAATCGGTTGGCGAGGAAGGCCTTGATCGCCGCGACCATCGCCACGCCGTTGTCGGCAATGGCGGAGGCGAGGAACACCGCATCCTCCGCCGTCCAGTCGCGCACATTGCCGATGGCGCGCATTCCGGCGGCCTTGCAGGCGGCGATGGCCCCAGGCCGCCCACCATCCAGCATGGCGAATTGAACCGCGGCCCCGGCCGCCGCCTGGCCGGCTGTCCAGCGCCTGGCCAGTTCCGGGTCGTGCTGGTTGCCGCAGAAGCCGGTCAGCAGGCGCGCGGCCGGATTGGCATGGGCCAGCCCCGCCGCGAAGCCGGCGCGGCCGCGCAGCCCGGGGGGCACCGGCTCACCGGACAGATGCGCGGCGACGCCGCCCGGGGCCATCCACCAGCCGGCCAGCGCGCCGGCCAGGAAGGCCGACTGCTCCTGCAACACCTCGAAACCCGCGATATTGGGGCCGGTGATGCGGCCCTGGGTGACGGCGAAGGCGACATCAGGGAAGGCGGGCGCCACCGCCGCCACCGCCTGTTCCCCCTGCCCGCCATGGGCGATCACCAGGTCGGCGCGTTGCGCCGCGGCCTCGATGGTTTCGGCGCGGCGGGCGGGCACCGGCTCCCACACCGTCTCAATGGTCACAGTCAGGGCCTCGGCGCGGGCCAGCCCCTCGACGCCCGCCTGGTTGAAGGCGCCGGCGCCGGGCTGGCCGAACAGCACGGCCACGACGCGCGGCAGGGTGCTCATTGGGCGGTCAGGCCCAGCGCCTTCACCGCGCCGCCGACCACGCGCACCTCCTCGGCCACATAGGACGCAAACTGGGGCTGGGTCATCGGCCGCATGGCGATGCCATGTTCCAGGATGCGGCTGCGCATCAGCGGGGAGTCGAGCGCCGCCATGGTCTCGGCATGCAGCGCGGCGACGATCGGCGCCGGCAGGCCCGCGGGACCGGCCAGGCCCAGCCAGTTCTCCGCCAGCAGATCGGGAAAGCCGGCCTCGGCCGTTGTCGGCACCTCGGGGGCCATCTCCTGCCGCGCCGGGGCGGTGATGGCGATGGCGCGCAGCCGGCCGGCGCGGATGTTCTCCACATTCTGCGGCAGCGTGTCGAAGGACAGGGGAATGGCGCCGCCCAACAGGTCCGCCTGCATCGGCGCGCTGCCACGATAGGGGACATGGGTGAGCTGCGCGCCGGTCTTCGCCGTGAAGGCCTCCCCGAAAATATGCGCGACGGAACCGGCGCCGGAGCTGCCATAGCCCGGCGGGGCGGGCTGCGCCTTGATCCAGGCGACCAGCCCGGCGAGGTCGGTGGCCGGCACCAGCCGGGGGTTCACCACCACCACCAGCGGCGTCGCGCCGATATAGGCGATATGGGTGAAGCCGCTCACCGGGTCATAGGGCACGTTGGCGTAGATGGGCGGGGAGGTGACGATGGGCGCGGTGTTGGACAGCATCAGCGTCAGCCCATCCGCCGGCTGGCTGGCGACATAGGCGGCGCCCAGCGTGCCGCCGGCGCCCGGCCGGTTCTCCACGATCACCCGCTGCGGCAGGCGCTGGGACAGCACCTCCGCCAGCACCCGTGCGACGATGTCGGAGGAGCCGCCGGGTGGGAAGGTGACGATCAGCCGGATGGTCCGGCTGGGCCAGGCGGGCTGCGCCCGGGATTCACTGCTGGTGGCAAAGGCGGCGAGTGCCGCGATAACGGGCAGATGTCGGCGGCGCATGGGCATGATCCTCGATCGAACCGCCATCGAGGCAATTGCCGTGCCGCACAGGCCGGGTGCAGGCTTCCCGGCATGGACCCCGAGACCCTGATGCCGCAGGCCCCCCGCCTGCTGGCCACCATCCTGCCCTCCGCCAATACGGTGGTGGAGCGCACCACCCAGGCGCTGCTGCGCGGCCTGCCGGGGGTGGTGCCGATCTTCACCCGCGTCGCCAAGCGCGGCGCGGTGGACCCCTTCCCCGACAGCTATGACTGGGAGGCGCTGCTGGGCGCCGCCGATCTTCTGGCGGATGCGAAGCCGGAGGTCCTCATCTGGTCGGCCAGCAAGGGCGCGGTGATCGGCCTGGAGCATGACCGGGAATTGGTGCGACGGGTGCGGGAGGCCACCGGCCTGCCCTGCGAGACCTCCGGCCTCGCCTTGCTGCGCGCGCTGGCGGCGCTGAAGGCCCGGCGCGTGGCGCTGATCGGACCGCATACGCGGGACTACAACCTGCGCGCCGCCTGGGGCCTGGCGGCGGAGGGGGTGGAGATGGTGGCGGAGGCCAGTCTGGGCCTGACCGATAACCTGTCCTTCGCTTCCATCGGGTATGAATCGGTGTCCGGTCTGCTGCGCCAGGTGGCGCGTCCCGGAGTCGAGGCCATCATCATGTGGAACACCAACTGCGCCGCCGCCCCCCTGGCCGCGGCGATGGAGGCCGAGACGGGCATCCCGGTGCTGGATGCCACGGCGCTCGGCGTCTGGGGCGGGCTCGGGCTGGCCGGCATCGCGCCGCGCCCCGGGCCGGAATGGGGTCGGCTGTTCACGATCGAGGGTCAGGGCTGATGGCGGGTGGCATCTCGGTGCATGCGGTGGATGTGGCCAGCGGCCGCACCGGGGAGGGCATGCGCGTGGACATCCATCGCATCGGCCCCGATGGCGAGCGCGAACTGGTCGCCGATGGCGTGATCGGCGCGGATGGCGCCCTGAAGCACCCGATCACGACCGGCGCCGGGGTGGAGGAAGGCACCTATGAGGTGATGTTCCATATCGGCGACTTCTTCGCCGCCTCCGACCGCCCGCCGCCGCCTTTTCTCGAACTGGTGCCCTTCCGCTTCCGGGTCTTCGACGCGGCGCTGCACTATCACCTGCCGATCAAGTTCACACCCTGGGGGTTTTCGCTGTATCGCGGGGCATGAGCGAACTCCCAGGCGGCATGCCGCCCGCCACCCGCGACCTCGCCGGCCGTGCCGGCGCCCCCAGCCCCGCAAGCTGGCCCGGCAGGGCCAGGCTGGCGCTGTCCTTCGTGGTGAATGTGGAGGAAGGGGCGGAAATGTCCCTCACCTCCGGTGATGCCCGCAACGAGCCGACCTATGAGGCGCGGGAGGAGGTGCTGGGCCACCCCGACCCCTGCATGGAAAGCCATTTTGGCTATGGCAGCCGGGTTGGGCTGTGGCGGATCCTCGATGCCTTCGACGCGCATGGGGTGAAGGCGACGTTTTCGAGCTGCGGGCGCGCCGTGGCGGCAACGCCGGTCCTGGCTGCGGCACCGCATGCGCGGGGGCATGAGGTCTCGGCCCATGGCTGGCGCTGGGAAAGCCATGCCGGCATGGCGGAGGCAACGGAGCGCGCCGTCATCGCCGCCACCGTCGCCGCCATCCGCGACGCCACAGGCGAGCGCCCGGTCGGCTGGCACACGCGCAGCGCGTCCTCCGTCAACACCAGGCGGCTGCTGCTGGAGGAAGGCGGCTTCCTCTATGACAGCGACAATTACGACGACGACCTGCCCCGGCTGATGCCACGCCCGGATGGCGCGCCGCATGTCCGCCTGCCCTATGCCTTCGACACCAACGACATGCGCTTCTCCCCCGGCGGTGGCTTTGTCCATCCCGAGGATTTTTCGCGCTACTGCATCGGCGCCATCGACTGGCTGCTGGCGGAGGGTGGGCCGCGCATGCTCTCCATCGGGCTGCATCTGCGCATCATCGGCCGGCCGGCGCGCATGGCCGGGCTGGCGGCGGTGCTGCGGCATGTGGCGGGGCGCGAGGATATCTGGGTGGCGCGGCGGTGCGATATCGCACGGCACTGGCTGACTCAGGAGGCCCTGTGATGCGGCTGCTCGTCGTCAACAGCAACACCACCGACAGCGTCACCGCCCGCATCGGCGCGGCGGCCCAGGCCGCGGCCTCCCCAGGCACGGTGGTGGAGGCGGTCAGCGCGCCCTTCGGCCTGCCGCTGATTGTCAGCCGCGCCGATTGGCTGGTGGCCGGCCCCGCCACGCTGGCGGCGCTGGCCGCCCGGCGCGGGCAGTATGATGCGGCGGTGATCGCCTGTTTCGGCGATCCGGGCCTCGATGCCGCCAAGGAATTGCTGGATGTGCCGGTGCTGGGCATCAGCGAGGCCGCCTTCCACGCCGCCAGCATGCTCGGCCGGCGCTTTGGCGTGGTGTCCTTCACCGCCGCCCTGCGGCCGATGTTCGAGGACTGCCTGGCGCATCACGGCCTCGCCGGTCGTTGCGCCGGCTTTCGCATGGGCCCCGCCTTCGCCGGCGATCCCGGGCTGGTGGCGGAGGAACGCGCGGCGCTGCTGGTCGATCTCTGCCGCCAGTCGGTGGAGCAGGATGGGGCGGAGGTGGTGATCCTGGCCGGCGGGCCGCTGGCCGGGCTGGCGCCCGTCATCGCCGACCGCGTGGCGGTGCCGCTGGTGGATGGCACGGCGGCGGCGGTGCGAATGGCGGAAGCCCTGGTCGGCCTCGCCCCGCCCGGCGCATCCCGCGCGCGGCGGGACCGGGCGCTGACGGGCTTCGCGGCGGAGGTCGCGGCGCTCTACGCGGCGCGTTGAGCATGCGCTGGCTTCTCCTGTTGGCCCTGCTGCTGGCCGCATCGCCGTCGCGCGCTGAGCCCGAGTCCCTCGCCGCCTTCCGCATCGCGCCGGCGGGCCGCGAGGCCCCCGCCTCCCTGCTGATCCCCGGCTCGCACCAGCCGGAGGTCGGGCTGCTGCCGCCGGACCCGGCGATCTTCGAGGGTCGCAGCGCGCTGCTGCTGGAATCTGTGGCGGATGCGGAGGATGTCAGCGACCTGCTGCGCGCTCCGCCCGGCTTCGGGGTGCTCGACCCCTTCCCGCCCGCCGAGCGCCGGCTGCTGGAGGCGGCGACGGCCTGCGCCCGGCTGATCCACGAACCGCTGAGCCCGCTCGGCCTGTTCCTGGCGCTGCTGGCCGCCAGCCAGCCCCCGGCGGCCTGCCCCGGCCTGCCGGCCCCGCCGGCCTCGGAGGGCAGCGGCACCGCCTCCGGCGGTGATCCCTGGCTACGGCTCCTCGCCCAGCGGCGCGGCGTTCCCATCCAGGGGCTGGAGACGCGGCGCGAGATGCTGCTGGCGCTACGGGGCATGGGTGGCGATGCGGTGCTGCGGCTGGTGTCGCGGATGGCGCGGGAGATGCTGGGCGGCGGCGCGGCGCAGGCCGATCTCGCCCCGCTCGACGCGCTGATGCTCCAGGCCCTTCTGGCCGGCGATTTCGACCAGCTCCGCGCCCGCATGCTGGCGCCGATGGCCGGGGACCCGCTGCTGCGCGAGGCCTTCGCCCGGCAGATGCTGGATGCGCGCAACCAGGTGATGGCCCGGCGCCTGGCCGCGCGGCTGTCGCGCGAGAGCCTGGTGGTGGCCATCGGCGCCGCCCATGCCGCCGGGCCGCGCGGCGTGGTTGCCCTGCTGCGGCAGCAGGGCTTCACGGTCACCCCGGTCCGCATCCCGACCCTGCGGCCCTGAGCCCCCGCACGCGGAGCGTGCCCCGCTGGTCGGCACGAGGTTTGCATCATACCGGCCCTGCAACGCCGGAGAGACATGATGACCACCCGCCGCCAGCTCCTCGCCGCCGCCATGGCCGCGCCGCTCGCCGCACCCGCCTTGGCCCAGGCGCCCTGGCCGAACCGGCCGGTGCGCATCCTGAACCCCTATGCCCCGGGCGGCACGAGCGACCTCATCATCCGCCCGTTGACCGACCGGCTGGAACGCGCCTTCGGCCGGCCCTTCATCATCGAGAACAAGCCGGGCGCGGGCGGCACGGTGGCAACCGCGGAAGCCGCGCGCGGGGTGGCCGATGGGCATACGCTGCTGGTCTCCAACACCGGGCCGCTGGCCGTCGCGCCGTCGCTGTTCCGCAGCCTGGCCTATGACCCGCAGCGTGCCTTTTCCTGGATCAGCATGCTCGGCGGCGCGCCGATCGTCTGCGCGGTGAAGGGCGACAGCCCGATGAACAGCCTGGCCGACTACCGGGCCATGGCGGCGCGCGGCGCCGACACCGTCTCCTTCGGTTCCTCCGGCGTCGGCTCCATGGGCCATCTGACCGGGGTGATGTGGGGGACGGAGGCCGGCGTGCAGATGCTGCACGTGCCCTTCCGCGGCGCGGCGGAGGCGCAGCAGAATGTGCTCGGCGGCAATACCACCTCGCTCTGGGACACCTCCGGTGCCAATGCCGCGGCGATCCGTGCCGGCAGCCTGAAGGCGCTGGGCGTCTCCTCCCCCGAACGGGTCTCGGCGCTGCCGGAGACGCCGACGCTGGTGCAGGCCGGCTTCCCCGGCTCCGTCTCCACCAACTGGTTCCTGATGGCGGCACCTGCCGGGCTGGACCCGGCCATCGCGGCGCGGCTGAACACGGAATTGCAGGCGGGCCTGGCCGATGCGGCGATCAAGGCGCGGCTGGAGAGTGTGGGCGTGGTCTCGCTGGGTGATATGAGCCCGACGCAAATCGCCGAATTCGTCGCCCGCGAGGCCACGCGCTGGGCGCCCGTGGTGCGTGCGGCCGGCGTCACGCCGAGCTGAACCCTCCCGGCATCGGGGGTGCCGCGCATTGGCATCGCGGCCCCCCTTCGCGTCGCAGCATCGGGGTGCCAGCATGTCAGGGCACATATCGATGAGGGATCGCGGATGACCCAGCTTCCCCGGCGCGGCCTGCTCGCCCTGGCCGCACTCGCCCCCGGCCTGGCGATGGCCCCCCGCTTTGCCGCGGCACAGGCAGCGGATTGGCCCAGTCGGACGATCCGCATCATCGTCCCCTTCCCCCCCGGCGCCGGCACCGACCTGCTGGCCCGCGCCTATGCCCAGCGACTGACGGAGTTGCTGGGCCAGCCGGTGGTCATCGAAAACCGCGCCGGCGCCAGCGGCATCATCGGGACGGAGGCCGCGGCACGATCCCCGGCCGATGGCTACACCATCCTGATGGCGAATTCCTCGGTGCTCGCCATCAACCCGGCGATACGCGCCTCCCTGCCCTACGACCCGGTGGGCAGCTTCGATCCCGTGGCGCTGGTCGGTGCCAATGACAGCGCGCTGGTGGTGCGCAGCGCATCCCCCTTCCGCAGCGTGGCGGATCTGCTGGCGGCAGCCAAGGCGCGGCCAGGGACGCTGAGCTATTCCTCCGCCGGCACCGGCACCTCCACCCATATGGCGGCCGAGTTCTTCAAGCAGATGGCCGGCGTGGACATCCTGCACGTGCCCTATCGCGGCAGCCCGCAGGCGGTGACGGATATGCTCGGCGGCCAGGTGGACATGACCTTCAACACGGTGAATTCCGTGATGACGCCCGTGCGCGACGGCGCGGCGCGCGCCCTGGCGACAACCGGCACCACGCGCGACCCGCTGCTGCCCGATGTGCCGACCTTCGCCGAGGTCGGGCTGACCGGCTACAGCGCCAGCGGCTGGCTTGGTTTTGTGGTGCCCTCCGGCACGCCGCCCGCCATCATCACCCGGCTGGCTTCCGCCATCGCCCAGATCGCGGCCATGCCGGGCTTCACGGAGCGGATTGCCAGCATCGGCATGAAGCCCACCATCAGCACCCCGGCCGAGTTCCGCGCCATCATCGCCCCCGAAATCGCCCGCTGGACGGAAGTCGCCCGGCTGGCCGGGGTGCAGGTGGAGTGATGTTGACGCGGGAAACCGTCAGCGGCACGCGCCACGCGGTCTCGGCCGGGCACTACCTGGCCAGCGCCGCCGGCTTCGCGGTGCTGGAGGCGGGCGGCAATGCCGTCGATGCAGGCTGCGCGGCCGGCCTGGCGCTCGGCGTGCTGCATCCGGACCTGGTCAGCGTGGCGGGTGTTGCGCCCATCACGCTGCGCACGGCGGCGGGCGTGGTGGAGACCATCGCCGGAGTCGGCCCCTGGCCGGCGGCGACCGATGCGCAATTCTTCCAGCGCGAGCATGGCGGCAAGATGCCGGCGGGCGTGCTGCGCACGGTGGTGCCCGCCGCGCCCTGCGCCTGGATCACCGCCCTGCAGCGCCACGGCAGCATGGGTTTTGCCGAGATCGCCGAACATGCGATCCGCTTCGCGGCGGAGGGTTTTGCGGTTTATCCGCTGCTGGCGGAGAACATCGCCAGTCACGCGGCGGACTATCGCCGCTGGCCACAGAACGCCGCCATCTACCTGCCCAACGACAGGGCGCCGGCGGAAGGCGAGCTGTTCGTTCAGGCCGACCTCGCCGCCACCCTGCGCTTCATGGCCGATGAGGAACGCGCCGCCCGGGCGCGCGGCGCCGACCGCGTGGCGGGGCTGGAGGCGGCGCGGGACGCCTTCTATCGCGGCGACATCGCCCAGCGCATGGTGGATTTCATCCAGTCCGAGGGCGGCTGGCTGTCCCGCGACGATCTTGCCACCTTCCGTTGCCCCGTGCTGCCGCCGGTCAGCGTGACCTGGCGCAGCCAGCAGGTCTTCACGGGCGGCCCCTGGTGCCAGGGGCCAACGCTGCTGCAGGCGCTGCGCATGGCGGAGCGCGCGGGCCTTGCGGAACTGCCGCACAACTCGCCGGACTACCTGCATCTTTTGGCCGAGGTCCTGAAGATCGCCTTCGCCGACCGGGAACACCATGTCGGTGATCCCGACTTCGTCGATGTGCCACTAACCAAAATGCTGTCGGATGCGCATGTCGCGGCGCGCGTGGCCTCCATCGACCCGGCCCGCGCCCATCCAGGCATGATGGCGCCGCTGATCGGGCGTGGCCAGGGCGTGCCGCCGGCATCGGAGGCCGCCGATCCGCCGGTGGAGGCCGGAACCTCCTATGTCGCGGTGGTGGATCGCTGGGGCGGGGCGTTTTCCTCGGCGCCGTCCGATGCCTCCTGGTCCAGCCCGGTGGTGCCGGGGCTGGGCTTCGTGCCGTCGAACCGCGGCTCGCAGAACCGCACGGACCCGGCGCATCCGGCGGGTCTCGCGCCGGGCAAGCGGCCACGGCTGACGCCGATGCCGGCGCTGGCCTTGGGCGCGGATGGCAGCGTGATGCCCTTCGGCTCGCCGGGGAATGACATCCAGCCGCAGGCGCTGCTGCAGGTGCTGATGAACCTGTTCGTCCATGGCCTATCGCCCCAGGCGGCGGTGGAGGCGCCCCGCGTCGCCAGCTACGCCTTCCCCGGCACCAGCGCCCCGCATGACCACTTCCCGGCCCGCCTCGCCGTCGAATCCCGCATCCCCGAGGCGACACGGGACGCGCTGGCGGCACGCGGCCATGTCATCCGGCTTTGGCCGGAGCGCACCTGGCTGGCCGGCTGTGTCGAGCTGGTGCGCAAGGACCCCGCGCGCGGGCTGATCTCCGCCGCCGCCGACCCCCGCCGCCCCGCCGCCGCCATCGCCATATGATGGCCGCACGGCTGCGGCGCATCGGGGCGCTCGCGGCACCGACCGCGCTGGTCGCCATCCTCCAGGTCACCGGCCAGCTCTCCGAAACCTGGCTGGCGGCGCGGCAGGGCACGGCGGCGCTGGCGGGCTGGGCCACGGCCCTGCCCTTCGTGCTGCTGATGCAGATGATGTCGACCGGCGCCATGGGCGGCGGCGTGGTTTCGGCCATCGCCCGCGCCCTGGGTGGCGGGCGGCGGGAGGAAGCCTCCGCCATGGTGCTGCATGCCGCGCTGATCGCGTTGGCAGCCGGGCTGATCTTCGCCATCCCGCTCGGGCTGTTCCCACGCGCCATACTGGGCGCCATCGGCGGCGCGGCGGCGGCGGAGGCGGCGGCGCCCTATGCCATGTGGCTGTTCGGGCTGGGGGCCGTGCCGGTCTGGATGACCAATACGCTGGCCTCCGTCCTGCGTGGCGGCGGGCGGCATGCGCTGGCGGCGCGGGTGCTGGTGCTGGCCTGGCTCGCCCTGCCCTTCACCGGCTGGGCGCTGGCGGAGCCCTTCGGCATGGGCCTGGCGGGGCTGGGCGCGGCCATGGCGCTGGTCTTCTGGGTGGCGACTCTGGCCATGGGCATCGTCGTGCTGCGCGGCGGCGCCGGCTTCGTCCCCACACTCCGGATGCGACCCCAGGCGGCGGTCTTCGAGAAAATCCTATCGGTGGGGCTGGTGGCGAGCGGGCTGGCGGTGATCGCCAACCTCGCCACCATCCTGGTGACCGCGCAGATGGCCGCGCATGGCGCGGTGGCCGTCGCCGCCTATGGCATTTCGGCCCGGCTGGAGTTCCTGATGATCCCGCTGGCCTTCGGCATCGGATCGGCGCTGACAGCTTTGGTCGGCCGCGCGGCGGGGGCGGGCGATTGGGCGGAGGCCCGCGCGCTGGCCTGGACGGGGGCGGCGCTGGCGCTGGTGCTGACCAGCGCGGCCGGGCTGCTGGTGGCGCTGCTGCCGGTGCAGGTGGCGTCCCTGTTCACCAGCGATCCGGCCGTCGTTGCGATCGCGGCGCGCGGGCTGGGCTATGTCGGCTTCGCCTTTGGCGGCTTCGGGCTCGGCATGGCGCTGTATTTCGCCAGTCAGGGCGCGGGGCGGATGGGCTATCCGGTGGCCGGCGCGCTGTCCCGTCTCGCCTTGGCGGTGGGCGGGGGCTGGTTGCTGGCGGGGCCGCTGGGCATGGGCATCGAGGGGCATTTCCTCGGCGTGGCGCTGGGCATCACCGCCTATGGGCTGGTCACGGCGCTGGGCGTGCGCCCGGCGGTCTGGCGGGCGCGCGGCTGACGCGGCAGGATGCCCCCAAGAATTGGGGGAAACGCATCCTTGGCCGAATCAGGGGAACTTGCCGCGCTGCGCGACACCGCGCGCCGCTTCGCCGAGAGCGAGGTCGCGCCACGCGCCGCCGAGCTGGACGAGAACGAGAGCTTTCCCGCCGATATCTACCGCGCCCTGGGCGGGCTCGGCCTGCTCGGGATGACGGTGCCGGAAGCGCTGGGTGGTGCCGAGGCCGGCGTCCAGGCCTATGCCATCGTCATGGAGGAATTGTCGCGCGGCTATGCCAGCGTGGCGGACCAGGTGGGGCTGGTGGAGCTGTTGGGCACGCTGCTGTCCGAACACGGCACCCCGGCCCAGCAGGCACAGTACCTGACTCCCCTACTGCGCTACGAGACGAGTTGTGCCTATGCGCTGACCGAGGCCGAGGCCGGGTCGGACCTGGCGAACCTGAAGACGACGGCACGGCGCGACGGCCCCGACTGGCTGCTGAACGGCGAGAAGATGTGGATCCACATGGCCCCGCGCGCGGATTTCGCCGCCGTGCTGGCGCGCACCGACCCCGCCGCCGGGCATCGTGGCATGTCGATCTTCCTGGCCGATCTGAACGCGCCGGGCGTGGAGCGGCTGCGCAAGGAACACAAGATGGGCCAACGCGCCTCCCCGGTCGGCGGCCTGCGCTTCACCGATCTGCGTCTGCCAGGCGATGCGCTGCTGGGGCCGGAGGGGCGCGGCTTTCACATGATGATGTCGGTGCTCGACAAGGGCCGCATCGGCATCGCCGCCCTGGCGCTCGGCATCCTGCAACGCGCGCTGGAGGAAAGCGTCAGCTACGCGAAGCAACGCGTGCAATTCGGCAAAGCCATCGCCGAGCAGCAGGCCATCCGATTCCTGATCGCCGACATGGCGAAGGACGCACATGCCGCCCGCCTGCTGGTGCGCGATGCCGCGCAGGGCATGGATGAAGGCCGCCGCGTGACGCTGGAAGCCAGCTTCGCGAAATGCTTTGCCAGTGATGCGGCCGTGGCCCGCACCGCCGATGCCGTGCAGATCCATGGCGGGTCCGGCTACATCCGCGGCGTGGTGGTGGAGCGGCTGTATCGCGACGCGAAGATCACGCAGATCTACGAAGGCACCAATCAAATCCAAAGGGTCATCATGGCACGCGAGATTCTTTCGTGACGCGCCCCGTCGCATTGGTCACCGGCGCGCGCCGGGGCATCGGCCGCGCAAGCTGCGTGGCGTTGGCGCAGAAGGGCTATGACGTGCTCGGCTGCGATGTCGGGGAGGACGGTTTTGCCGAGACCGGCGCGGCGGTGCAGGCGGCCGGCGGGCGCTTCGCCTGGCATCTCTGCGACGTGTCGGACCTCGATGCCGTCGATGCCATGGTCGAATGGGCCTGGGGCCTATGGGGCGGGGTGGAGGCGCTGGTGAACAATGCCGGCGTCGGCGCCCTGCAGCGCGGCGACCTGCTCGACGTCTCCCGCGCCTCCTGGGACCGCTGCCTCGACATCAACACCCGCGCGCCCTTCTTCGTCTCGCAGAACGTGGCGCGGCGGATGGTGGCGGCGGGGGCGCCGATGCGCGGCAATCGCGCGCTGGTCTTCGTCTCCTCCGCCAATGCGCTGATGGCGAGTGCCGACCGCGCCGAATACAGCGCCAGCAAGATCGCCGTCAGCATGGTGGCGCGCTGCTTCGCCATCCGCATGGCGGAGGAAGGCGTGCCCGTCTACGACATCCGCCCCGGCGTGATCCGCACCGACATGACCGCCGCCGTCACCGCCCGCTACGACCAGCGCATCGCGGAGGGCCTGTCCCCGGTCCGCCGCTGGGGCGAGGCCGAGGATGTCGGCAATGCCATCGCCGCGCTGGTGACGGGGGCGATCCCCTTCTCGACCGGCGATGCGTTTCACATCGATGGCGGGCTGCACATGCACCGGCTGTAGTCACCCGACGAGGCGCTGCGCCAGGTCGAACAGCAGCGCCTCGCTGCCATGGCTGCCCACCAGCTGCACGCCGATCGGCCGGCCATCGGGATGCGGCTGGCCCGGCACGGTCAAGCCCGGCCAGCCCATCGCATTCACCCAGGTGGCGAAGACATTCTGGGCGCGCGCATGGCCCGGCTGGCCGTCGATGATGGCGGGGAATTCCTGCTCCACCGGCCAGGCGGGCGCCGCCGCGCTCGGCAGCAGCAGGGCATCATGCGCGCCCCAGCGGGCCGAGACATCGGCACGGAAGGTGGCGAGCCGGTCCAGCGCCTCGACATATTCGGCCGCCGGCATGGTCGCGCCGCGCCGTGCCATGGGCTTCAGGGAATCGCTCGCCTCGGCCTCCCATCGCGCCTGGAAGCGGGCGGCCATGCGGGCGACGCCCGCCGCCGTCAGCACGCCCCAGATGTCGCGCAGCGCCGCCAGGTCGTAGGGGATGGTGCAGGGCACCACCTCGCAGCCCTGCGCCGCGAGGCGCGCGGCCGACTCCGCCACGGCCTGTCGCACCGCCGGGTCCACCAGCTCCCCCTCGATGGTCGCGCAGCAGCCGATCCTCGGGCGCCGGCCCAGCCCGGCCACGGGCTCCGGCGGCAGGCGCTGGGAGGTCGGGTCGCGCGCATCCGGCCCCGCCACCGCCGCATAAAGCAGCCGCAGATCCGCCAGGGTCACCGCGATCAGCCCCACCGCCTGGAAATCCAGCGCCATGGCCGGAAAGCCGTGCCGCCGCGCGATGCGGCCATTGGAAGGCCGCAGCCCGACCAGGCCGGTATAGCCCGCCGGCAGGCGGGTGGAGCCGCCGGCATCGGTGGCGATCGCCAGCGGCACCATGCCGGCCGCGACCGCCGCCACCGCCCCGCCGCTCGATCCGCCCGGCGTCAGCGCCGGGTCCAGCGGGTTGCGGGTATGGCCGGTCAGGGGGCTGAAGCAGCGGCCCGACAGGGCGAATTCCGGCGTGCTGGTCTTGCCGAGGATCACCGCGCCAGCGGCGCGCAGCCGCTCCACCACGATGTCATCCTGCGGCGGTACGAAATCGGCGAAGAAGCGGCTGCCCCAGCGCGCCGGCATGCCCGCGACGTGCAGATTGTCCTTCACGCTGACCGGCACGCCATCCAGCGGCCCCAGCGCCGCCCCGGCGCGGTGCCGCGCCCCCGAGGCCGCGGCCGCCCGGGCCGCACCCTCCGGGTCCAGATGCGCCCAGGCATGCAGGGTGCCGTCCAGCGCCGCGATGCGGTCGAGGCAGGTTCGCAGCAGCGCCTCCGGCGTCACCGTGCCATCGGCCAGTCGTGCCGCCATGCCGGCCGCGGTGTCGCGGGGGAACAGGGTCAGGGTCATCAGGCGCTCCTCATCCGTCATCGTCTCGCGCGGCCATCGGCCAGGGCGGATCGCGTCAGCAGCACCGCCAGCGCGGCGGCCTCGCGCAGCAGCAGCCGGGCCACCCGTTCCAGCCGGGGCGGCGCCAGCCGTTCCGAGATCGCCACCACCGAGAGCGAGGCCGCCGGCACGCCGCGATGCGGCGGGACCGGCACCGGCGCGGCGACGCCGCGATAGCGCGCCACGAAGCGGCCGGTGCTGACCGAATAGCCGTCGCGCCAGGCCTGTTCCAAAGCCTCCCGCACCTTGGCGTCGGTCAGGCGGTAGCGCGGGAAGCGGGCGGCGTTGCCGGCCAGGGCCAGCTCGGCTTCCGCCGGCGGCATTCCGGCGAGCACCGCCAGCGCGCCGGCGCCGACACCCAGCGGCCGCCGGTTGCCGATCTCCAGCGGCAGCGCCTTGATCGGGAAGGTGCCCTCGCAGCGATCCAGGCACAGCGCGTCCTCCCCGCTGCGGATGGTGAGGTAGACGCTGTCGCCGCTCTGCTCCGCCAGCCGCTCCAGGCTCGGCCGGCACAGTGCCCGCAGGTCGAGGCGCGGCGCGGCGGCGAGGCCCAGCTCATACAGCAGCGGCCCGGGCCGGTAGGTCTTTCCCGAAGCCTCCTGCGCCAGCATCTGCTCCCCGACCAGCGCCTGGAGGATGCGGTGCACGGTGGGGCGCGCCAGGCCGGTCGCGATGGCGAGGGCGCCGAGGGAGGCGCTCTGGCCGCGCGCCGCCGCGATCTCCCGCAGCAGTGCCGCGACGCGGTGGATGGTCTGCGCCCCGTCGCGCACCGGCAGCACGGATGGGGCGGCAGGGTTCAGGTCAGAGTCCACAATACGGAAACCCGGTTGAATCCTTGCTCATGCAGCGGCAAGCATACATGGCAACAAGGATGGCGGTCGCTTCATGGTCCACATGGTGGACTCCCCAGCCGCACCGCCACGCTGCAAGGAAAATGCCCCGTCGCTCGGCCATTCTCGGACCGGGAGATGCTCACCATGCCTGACCCTCGCCACGCCACCCTCCATCGCCGTGCCCTGCTGGCCAGCGCCCTCATGGCCGGTCCCGCCTTCGTGCCGGGCCTCGCCCATGCCCAGGGCCAGGGCTTTCCCAACCGTAGCCTGCGCCTGATCGTGCCCTTCCCGCCGGCCGGCGCCGCCGATGTGATGTCGCGCGTGGTGGCGGAGGCCGCGCGCGCGGCGTTCGGCCAGAACGTCGTGGTCGAGAACCGCTCCGGCGGCGGCGGCACCATCGGGACGGAGACGGTGATGCGCAGCGCGCCGGATGGCTACACCGTGCTGATGGGCAACCAGTCCACCCACTCCATCAATCCGGAAATCCGCGAGAATCCCGGCCTGGACCCGGCGACGATGGTGCCGGTCGCCTCGGTGGGGAATGTCGCGCAGGTGCTCTATGTCCGCCCGAGCCTCGCCGCGCGCTCGGTGCCGGAGCTGATCGCGCTGGCCAAGGCGCGTCCCGCCCAGCTCACCTACGGCACCGCCGGCATCGGCACCGGCGGGCACCTGGCGATGATGCTGCTGGAAGCCCATGCGGGCATCGAGCTGAACCACATCCCCTTCCGCGGCACGGCCCCCGCCACGGCCGCCGTGCTCGCCGGGCAGATCGACATGATGATCGACACCATGCCGACCGCCCTGCCGCATATCCAGAACGACGCCGTGCGCGCGCTCGCCGTTACCACCACCACGCGCCACGCCCGGCTGCCGCAGGTGCCTTCCCTGACCGAGTCCGGCTTCAACGACTATGAGGCGGTGTTGTACTATGCGCTCTTCGCCCCACCCGGCACGCCGGACGCGATCGCGGCGCGGCTCGGCGAGGGCTTCGAGGCGACCGTCGCCCAGCCCGCCGTCGCCACCCGCTTGAACGAGATGGGATGCGATCCGCTTCCCGTGGCGCGCGCCGACCTCGCCGCCCATGTTGCCGCCGACCGCGCACGCTGGGGGGCGGTGATCCGCCGCGCCGGCATCCGCATCACCTGACCCCGAGAGGAAACAGAACCATGGAATTCGTCGATCTCAGCCGCGAGATCTTTCACCGCACCCAAACCCATCCTTCCCACCCCCCGGTGGTGATGACGGTCTGGAACGACCATTCGGAACCGAAGCGCGCCGGCAACACCACCTTCACCAGCAAGGCGCTGTCGATCGCCTTCAGCGACCATGCCGGCACCCATGTGGATGCGCCGGTGCATTTCGACCCGCGCCCCGATGCGCTGTCGATCGACCAGGTGCCGCTGGAGAAGTTCTACACCTCCGCCTTCTGCATCGACCTCTCGCACCTGCCGCTGAAGACGGCGGCGACGGTGGAGGAGGTGCAGGCGGCGGTGGCGAAATCCGGGGAGACGATCCGCCCCGGCGACACGGTGCTGATCCACATGGCGACCAACGACCGGCTGCTCGGCAAGCCCGGCTATGCGCATGACTTCCCGGGACTGTCGCTGCCGGCGATCCACTGGCTGGCGGGCCAGGGCATCGGCATGTTCGGCGTGGAGGCGATCAGCCCCGCACCGGAAGGCGAGCCGAACTTCCAGGCGCATATGGCCTGCGCCGAACTCGGCATAACCCACATGGAATGCCTCGCCAACCTGGACAAGCTGCTGGGCCGGGGCCGCTTCACCTTCATCGGCTTCCCGCTGCGCATCCGCGGCGGCACCGCCAGCCCGATCCGAGCGGTCGCGATGTTCCCCTGACCGCCCGGGACCTTGCCCGAGGCCTGGAGCCCGCCGCAACATGCGGGGCTTCAAGGCCAAGGCGGGATGGTTGAGGATCGGTGTTTCAACGAATGCCGAAGATGCCGATGGGGACTGGCACCCGGTGAACCGGCGCTGTGTCGCCATTGGCAATCAATGGTGAGCCCGGTGGGACTCGAACCCACGACCCCATGATTAAAAGTCACGTGCTCTACCGGCTGAGCTACGGGCTCGGGGTGGCGCACCACCTGTGAAGGTGGTGCGCGGAAGGCGTGTTAGGCGTCGGCGGCGGGGGTGCTGTCAACCCCCTCGGCCGGGCTGGCGGCCGGAGTGGCGGCCGGGGTGGCGGTGCCGACGCGCATGGACTTGATGCGATCCGGCTCCCGCGCCAGGCCGTTCGGGCCCTGGCCGCGCTTGATCTTGTCCACGGCATCCATGCCGTCCACCACACGGCCCCAGATGGTGTACTGGCCATCCAGGCTCGGCGCCGGCGCGAACATGATGAAGAACTGGCTGTTGGCGCTGTTCGGGTTGTTGGTACGCGCCATGCCGCAGGTGCCGCGCACGAACTTCGCCTTCGCGGGCGGGCTGAATTCGGCCGGCAGGTCCGGATGCTCGGAACCGCCCGTGCCGGTGCCGGTCGGGTCGCCGCCCTGGGCCATGAAGCCCTCGATCACGCGATGGAAGGGCGTGTTGTCGTAGAAGCCGGCTTCCGCCAGGGCCTTGATGCGTGCGACGTGCTGCGGGGCAAGCTCCGGCAGCAATTCGATGGTCACCAGGCCGCTGGGCATGTCCAGCAGCAGCGTGTTCTCGGGCGCGATGGTGCCGCTCATCTGTCTCGGTCCTTCCGGTTCATTCGTTCAATCTGATCAGCGCACATCGGCCGCGACGCGCATCGCGCGGATGCGATCGGGCGGCTGCGGCACCATGCCGGAGGGCCCCTGCCCGCGCTTGATCTTGTCCACCGCCTCCATCCCCGCCACCACCCGGCCCCAGATGGTGTATTGCCCATCCAGGTTCGGTGCCGGCGCGAACATGATGAAGAACTGGCTGTTGGCGCTGTTCGGATTGCTGGTGCGCGCCATGCCGCAGGTGCCGCGCAGGAAGCGCGCGCGGCCCGCGGGGGTGAATTCCGCCGGCAGGTCCGGCAGGTCCGACCCACCGGTGCCGGTGCCTGTCGGGTCGCCGCCCTGGGCCATGAAGCCCTCGATCACGCGATGGAAGGGCGTGTTGTCATAGAAGTTGCGGCGCGCCAGCAGCTTGATGCGCTCCACATGGCGCGGTGCCAGGTCGGGCAGAAGCTGGATGGTCACGCGACCGTCCTTCAACTCCACGAACAGGGTGTTCTGCGGGTCCGTCTGCGGCTGGGCATGGGCCGCGCCCAGGAAGGGCAAGGCGAGGCCCGCGCCCAGCAGGCCACGGCGGAGGATGGGCGTTGCGGTCATTCAGCGGCTTCCTTGCGATTGCGCACGCGAACCAGCGTGCGGTCCAGGGTCAGCTTCGGCACGAAGGAGGTCACATCCCCCCCGAGCGTCGCCACCTCCTTCACAAAGCGCGAGGAGATGAACTGGTTCGTCTCGCTGGCCATCAGGAACACGGTTTCAACATCGGGGGCGAGCCGGTGGTTCATGCCCGCCATCTGGAACTCATAATCGAAGTCGGAGACGGCCCGCAGACCGCGGATGATCATCCGGGCCTGGGACTGGCGGGCGAATTCCACCAGCAGCCCGGTGAAGGGAACCACGACGATTTCCGATCCGACCTTGGCTGAGATGGTGTCGGTTTCCGCCTTCACCAGCTCCACCCGCTCATCCAGCGAGAACAGCGGCCCCTTGCCGGAATTGATGGCGACGCCGACGACGAGCCGGTCCACCAACCGCGCGGCACGGGCGATGACATCGAGATGCCCATTGGTGACCGGGTCGAAAGTGCCCGGATAGATGCCGATGCGCAGCTCAGCCATCGGTGTTCGTCTCCCCTGTCTCGCTTGCCGTCTCGGTCGTGGTCTCTCCTGCCGCCTCGCTCGCGGCCTCCAGCTCCTCCACCACCGGGAAGCAGGAGGTCACGCGCTCCGACTCACCCAGCCGCAGCAGGGTGACGCCCATGGCGCCGCGGCCGGTGACCCGGATCTGGTCGGCGGGCAGGCGGATCAGCCGGCCGCCATCGGTCACCAGCATCACGCCATCGCCCTGCCGCACGGCGAAGGTCGCCACCACTTCCCGCCCCGTGCGCGGGCTGAGGTTGATATTGGCGATGCCCTGCCCGCCCCGGCCGGTGACGCGGTATTCATAGGCGCTGCTGCGCTTGCCGAAGCCACGATCGGTGACCACCAGCAGGATCTGCTCCAGCTGCTCCAGCTCCGTGAGCCGCTCGGCGGAGACCGGCCCCGCATCGGCGCTGGCCGCTTCCTCACCGTCATCGGCGGCAGGCGCCTCGGCCTCTGGCGCCACATCCTCGCCGGCCGCGCGGCGCTTCTGGGCGCTGTGGCGCAAATAGGTGGCGCGCTCGTCCGGCTCCGCCTCCACATGCGTCAGCACCGCGAGCGAGATCACCTCGTCCTTGCCGAGCAGCTTGATGCCCCGCACGCCGCTGGAATCGCGGCCGGCGAAGACTCGAAGCTGGTCCGATTCCGCCTGGAAGCGGATGCAGCGGCCGTTTCGGGTCGCCAGCATCACGTCATCGCCTTCCCGGCAGGTGGCGACGCCGACCAGGCTGTCGCCCTCATCCAGCTTCATGGCGATCAGGCCGGTGGCGCGGACGTTCTTGAAGTCGGACAGCTTGTTGCGGCGGACATTGCCCTGCACCGTCGCGAAGACGAGGTGCAGGTTTTCCCACATCGCCTCGTCCTGCGGCAGCGGCAGCACCGCCGTCACCTTCTCGTCCTGCTGCAATTGCAGAACCTGGCGCAGGCTGCGGCCACGGCCGGTGGCGCCGCCTTCGGGCAGTTGCCAGATCTTCTCGCGGAAGGCGATGCCGCGGGAGGTGAAGAACAGCACCCATTGATGGGTATGCGCCACGAAGCTGCGGACGACGATGTCATCCTCCCGCGTCGCCGCACCCGATCGGCCACGGCCACCGCGATTCTGGCTGCGGAAGACATCGAGGCCGGTGCGCTTCACATAGCCATCGCGCGTCAGCGTCACGACCATGATGCCGGGTTCGATCAGGCTCTCGTCGTCCTGGTCGGCGAGGCCATCGACGATGTCGGTCATGCGCGGCACCGCGATCTGGGCGCGCACCGCGATCAATTCCTGCGCCATCAACTCCATCCGCCGGGGGCGGGAGGAGAGGATGTCCAGCAGCTCTGTGATGGTGCCGGCGACATCCGTCAGCTCGGCGTTGATCTTCTCCCGCTCCAGCCCGGTCAGGCGGCTGAGCGTCAGCGCCAGGATGCCACGCGCCTGTTCCTCGGTCAGGCGGACCGTGTGGTCCTCGCTGATGGTGTTGCGCACGTCATCGACCAGCGCCAGCAGCGGCGCCACATCGGCCGCCGGCCAGTCGCGGGCCATCAGCTGGCCGCGCGCCGTCGCCGGGTCCGGCGCGGCGCGGATCAGCTTGATGACTTCGTCGATATTGGCCACCGCAATGGCCAGGCCGATCAGCTGGTGGCCACGGTCGCGCGCCTTGTTCAGGCGGAAGCGCGAGCGCCGCAGGATCACTTCCTCGCGGAATCGCAGGAAGGCCATCAGCGCGTCGCGCAGCCCCATCAGCCGCGGCCGGCCCTCATCGAGGGCCACGAAATTCACGCCGAAGGAGGTCTGCAGCTGGGTGAAGCGGTAGAGCTGGTTCAGCACCACCTCCGGCGTTGCATCCTTCTTCAGCTCGACGACGATGCGCAGCCCGTCGCGGTCCGATTCGTCGCGCAGGTCGGAGATGCCCTCCACCGCCTTGGCGCGCACCAGTTCGGCGATCTTCTCGATCAGGGTGGACTTGTTGACCTGGTACGGGATCTCCGTGACCACGATCATCGACCGCCCGCCACGCATCTCCTCGATGGTCGCACGGGCGCGCAGCGGGATGGAGCCGCGGCCGGTCTCGAAGGCGCTGCGGATGCCGGCGCGGCCGAGAATCAACCCACCGGTCGGGAAGTCCGGCCCCGGGATGATTTTCATGAGTTCATCGAGGCTGGTCGCGGGGTCCTCGATCAGCTTCAGCGCGGCGTCGATCACCTCCCCGGGATTGTGGGTCGGGATATTGGTCGCCATGCCGACGGCGATGCCCTGGGCGCCATTGACCAGCAGATTCGGGAAGGCGGCCGGCAGGACCTTCGGCTCGCTTTCCGATTCGTCGTAGTTCGGCTGGAAATCGACCGTGTCCTCGTCGATCCCCTCCAGCAAAGCGGAGGCGGCGCGGGCCAGGCGGACCTCCGTGTAGCGCATCTGCGCCGGGGGGTCGCCGTCCATCGAGCCGAAATTGCCCTGGCCGTCGATCAGCGGCACGCGCATCGAGAAGTACTGCGCCATCCGCACGGTCGCGTCATAGATCGAGGCGTCGCCATGCGGGTGGTACTTACCCATCACGTCGCCGACCACGCGGGCCGACTTGCGGTGCGGCTTCTCGGCGACATAGCCGGATTCGTGCATGGCATAGAGGATTCGCCGGTGCACCGGCTTCAGCCCATCCCGCGCATCCGGCAGGGCGCGCGAGACGATGACCGACATGGCATAGTCGAGGTAGGAGCGGCGCATCTCCTCCTCGAGGCCGATCGGCGCGATCTCGCTGGAGGGGGGCGTGGCGCCCGGCGGGGGTGGCGTGTCGCTCAACGCGGAATCCTCATGGGTGGCCGGCGAAGCCGGGGCCGGCAGGGTGTGGATTAGGCAATTTGGCGGCCCGGCGGAAGGGTGCCCGGGGCGCGGAGGGGCTGAATCCGGCCAAATGCTTCGCGCCCGGCCGCCAATCGCCTACATTCCCGGCCCTGGCGCGGCGGCGAGGGTCGGCGGCGGATGCGGGATGGAGACGGCCGAGGATGACCCTGCCCTATATCGACCTGCTACTGAAGCAGATCGCCCGCGGCCATCCGGAGCTGGAGCGCAGCTTCGGCCGCCATATCCATTGGGGCTACTGGCCCGACCCGGCCGCCGCCGACCCCACCTCCGCCGCCGATTACGGCCAGGCGGCGGAGCGGCTGAGCCTGGAGCTGATCGCCCTGGCCGATATCCGCCCCGGCATGCGGGTGCTGGATGCCGGCTGCGGCTTCGGCGGCACCATGGCCTGCCTGGATGAACAGATCGGCGGGCTGGATCTGGTCGGGCTGAACATCGACCCTCGCCAACTGGCCCGCGGCGCCAGCCTGGCCCGGCCCGGCCCGGGCGGGCGGATGACCTTCGTCGCGGCGGATGCCTGCACCCTGCCCTTCGCCGATGCCAGCTTCGACCGGGTGATGGCGGTGGAGTGCATCTTCCACTTCCCCTCTCGCGCCGCCTTCCTGGCGGAGGTGCGGCGGGTGCTGCGGCCGGGGGGCGTGCTGGTGCTGTCGGATTTCGTGCCGTCGCCGGCCTGGGTGCCGGTGACGCGGCTGGCGCGCTCGCGCTGGTTCGACCGGGTGAACCTGTTCGGCACCTGCGACGTGACCTGTTCCGCGGCCGGCTACCGGCGGCTGGCGGCGGCCGCCGGCCTGCCGGTGACGGTGCTGCGCGACATCACCCGCCACACCCTGCCGACCTATGCCTTTCTCGGCCAGATGCTGAAGGCCAGCGGTCGCCGCGGCACGGCGGAGCGCTGGGGCAAGGCGGGGCTGGCCATGCTGGATTTCGTCGGCCGCACCGGCCTGCTGCGCTACAGCCTGCTGCGCTTCGAGCGGGTGTAGGAGGCTGGGAAGGCCCTGAGAAAGCCCTCTCCACCCAACGGGGGGAGAGGACTCTTCCGCCGTCTGTCAGGTCACCCCATCAGCCATGCACATGCGCATGGCCCTCGCCCAGGCCGAAGCCGGGATGCTCCTGCTTCCAGGCCTCGAGCAAGGGCCGGTCGTCCTGGTCCCAGGGATGAAAATCGCGGCGATAGTAGGAGAAATAGGCCTGGGCCGCGACGCCGCCGAACAGGTTGCGCAACGTCGGCCCGCCGCCTGACCCGGCCTGCGGCGCGGCCGCCGGCGCCCGGCGGCCCGCGAAAAGCCCCTTCAGGCGCAGCCAGGTGAAGACCGTCAGCAACCCGCCGAGGCCGAAGGCGGTGACCATGACCATGGTCGCCACCCGGTGCAGCCAGGCCCAGAAGCCTCGGCCGAAGATGTGCTCATAGACGTCGAAGCAGACCGCCTTGTGCTCGATCTCCTCCGCCGCATGCCAGAGCCAGAGGTTGGCGAAGGCCGGGTCCGTGCCTTCGCGGTACAGGGTGCGCTTGGCCAGCAGCCGTTCCGCCAGCATGGCGGTGAAATGCTCCATGGCGCAGGTCATGGCGAGCTGGGTGGCGCGCGGCAGCAAGGTCTTGGACAGGCCCAGGAGGACCCGCGCCAGGCCCTCCATCTCGGACCCCGGCACCTTGGCGTCGCGCAGCGCCTTGTTGGACCGCGCATGCTCCCGGGAATGCATCGCTTCCTGATGAATAAAGCGATCCGCCGCATCCCGCAGGACCGGGTCGGTGATCCGCCCCCGGTAATGCGCGACGGAGCGGCAGAAGAAGGCCTCGCCCAGCGGAAACAGGAAGGAAATGGCGTTGAGCCCCGCCTCATTCGCCTTGGGCAGCCGCGTCCAGCCGCGCGCGCGCTTCGGATCATAGATCAGGCGCACGCGGCGCTTGACGATCTCGATCACGGTCTCGCGCGGGGAGGATGAGGGCCTGTTCACGCGCGGGACCTGGGTGCAGTACGCAAGCCTGACAAGGGCATCAGCCGATCAGAACGGAATGTCATCATCCAGGTCGCTGGCGCCGCCCTTTGGCGGCGCGCTGCGACCACCGCCGCCGGCACGCCCACCGCCGCTATTGTCCCAGCCACCGCCACCGGAGCGCGCCGGGGCCGAGGAACGGCCGCCGCCGCCCCCGCCCGAATAGCCACCGCCGCCGCCACCACCGGAATAGCCGCCCGATTCGCCGCCCTCACCCGGGTCCGAACCGCCGCCGGCCCGGCCGCCGAGCAGCGCGATCTCGCCGCGGAACTGGCGCAGCACGATTTCGGTGGAATAGCGGTCGGCGCCCGCCTGGTCCTGCCACTTCCGGGTCTCGAGCTGGCCCTCGACATAGACCTCGGAGCCCTTCTTCAGGTACTTCTCCGCGATCTCGCCCAGCTTCTCGTTGAAGATCGCCACCGAATGCCATTCGGTGCGCTCCTGCTGATTGCCCTCGCGGTCCTTGAAGCGCTCGGAGGTGGCGAGGCGCAGGTTCACCACCCGGCCGCCATTCTGGAAATTGCGGACTTCCGGATCGCGACCGAGCCGGCCGACCAGAATCACCTTGTTCACACCGGCCATGGCCGCATCCCTCGATTTCAGCCCAGGACGTTAGCCCGCGAACGCCCCTCAGGCCAGGGCCGCGCGGGAGGGGCACGGCAGGTCTGCGCCCTGGACACCTCGCAAAACCTCTTCCCGCCCCAGCTATAAGATGGCAAAACCCTACCCAGAACACAATGCGAACGTCGTCCCGGACTGGGTGCGGCGTCCCCTGAAATTCGGTGGACCATCCATGACCGGTCAGATCCGCGTCCGCGGCGCGCGGGAGCACAACCTCAAGAACATCGACATCGACATCCCGCGCGATACGCTGACCGTGGTCACCGGCCTGTCCGGGTCGGGCAAGTCCTCGCTGGCCTTCGACACGATCTATGCCGAGGGCCAGCGCCGCTATGTCGAGTCGCTGTCCGCCTATGCGCGGCAGTTCCTGCAACTGATGCAGAAGCCGGATGTGGACAGCATCGAAGGCCTGTCGCCGGCGATTTCCATCGAGCAGAAGACCACCAGCCACAATCCGCGATCCACCGTCGGCACGGTGACGGAAATCCACGACTATATGCGCCTGCTCTGGGCGCGGGTCGGCGTGCCCTATTCGCCGGCCACCGGCCTGCCGATCGAGGCGCAGACGGTCAGCCAGATGGTGGACCGCATCATGGCCATGCCGGAGGGCACGCGGCTGCTGCTGCTGGCCCCCGTCGCGAAGGGCAAGAAGGGCGAGTTCAAGAAGGATTTTCTGGAATTCCAGCGGCGTGGCTTCGAGCGTGTGAAGGTCAACGGCGTGCTGCACCAGGTCGGTGAGGTGCCGGCGCTGAACAAGAAGCTGAAATACGACATCGAGGTGGTGGTGGACCGCATCGTGGTCCGCGAAGGCATCGAAAGCCGTCTCGCCGACAGCCTGGAAACGGCGCTCAGCCTGGCCGACGGCGTGGCCTATGCCGAGGGCGCGGATGGCGGCGAGCGGACCGTGTTTTCCCAGAAATTCGCATGCCCGGTCAGCGGCTTCACCATCGAGGAGATCGAGCCCCGGCTGTTCTCCTTCAACTCCCCCCAGGGCGCCTGCCCGAGCTGCGACGGCCTCGGCACCCAGAACTTCTTCGACCCGCAGCTTGTGGTGCCGGATGACCGCAAGGCGCTGAAGGACGGCGCGGTGCAGCCCTGGGCCGGGGCGCAGTCGCCCTATTACGACCAGACGCTGGAAAGCCTGGCGCGGCACTACAAGGTGCCGATGACCACGCCATGGGGCGACATGACCAGGGCCTTCCAGCAGGTGCTGATGCACGGCACGGGCAGCGAGGTCGTCACCCTGAAATACAAGGACGGGTTGCGCGCCTATGAGGTGAAGAAGCCCTTCGAGGGCATCATCCCAAACCTCGAACGCCGGTACCGCGAGACCGACAATGCCTGGGTGCGGGAGGATCTGTCCCGCTACCAGGCCTCCCGCGCCTGCCCCGTCTGCAGCGGCCATCGGCTAAAGCCCGAGGCGCTCTCCGTCCGCATCGCCGGCGAGCATATCGGCATGGTGAACGACCTCTCGATCATCAAATCACGCAGGTGGTTTGCGGGGGTGATGGAGACGCTGACACCGCAGCGCCAGGAAATCGCCCGGCGCATCCTGCGTGAAATTGAAGAACGATTGCAGTTCCTGGTCGATGTCGGGCTGGATTATCTCAGCCTGGGCCGCTCCTCCGCCACGCTGTCGGGTGGCGAATCGCAGCGCATCCGCCTGGCCTCGCAGATCGGCAGCGGGCTGACCGGCGTGCTCTATGTGCTGGACGAGCCCAGCATCGGCCTGCACCAGCGCGACAATGAACGCCTGCTGAAAACGCTGCGGCGGCTGCGCGACATCGGCAATACGGTGCTCGTCGTCGAACATGACGAGGATGCGATCCGCAGCGCCGATCACCTGATAGATATCGGCCCCGCCGCCGGCAAGGGCGGCGGCCGCATCATCGCCCAGGGCACGCCGGCGGAGGTGGAGGCGAATCCCGAAAGCATCACGGGCCAGTACCTGTCCGGCAAGCGGCGCATTCCGATGCCGGCGACGCGCCGTCCGACCGACCCGAAGCGCATGGTTCGCGTCGTGGGCGCGCGCGGCAACAACCTGAAGGACGTGACCGCCGAAATCCCACTCGGCACCTTCTGCTGCATCGCCGGCGTCTCCGGTGGCGGCAAGTCCACCCTCATCATCGAGACTCTGTTCAAGGCGGCCTCGCGCCGGCTGATGGGCAGCGGCGAGGTGCCGGCGCCTCATGAGCGCATCGAGGGGCTGGAACATCTCGACAAGATCATCGACATCGACCAGTCGCCCATCGGCCGCACGCCACGCTCCAACCCCGCCACCTATACCGGGCTGTTCGCGCCGATCCGTGACTGGTTCTCGGAACTTCCCGAATCCCGCGCGCGCGGCTACGCGCCCGGCCGCTTCAGCTTCAACGTCAAGGGCGGCCGTTGCGAGGCCTGCCAGGGCGATGGCGTGCTGAAGATCGAGATGCACTTTTTGCCCGATGTCTACGTCACCTGCGATACCTGCAAGGGCAAGCGCTACAACCGCGAAACCCTGGAGGTGAAGTTCCGGGGAAAATCCATCGCCGATGTGCTGGACATGACGGTGGATGAGGGTGCGGAGTTCTTCTCCGCCGTGCCCGCCATCCGCGACAAGCTTGTGGTTTTACGCGACGTCGGCCTCGGCTACATCCATTTGGGGCAGCAGGCCACCACCCTGTCGGGCGGTGAGGCACAACGGATAAAACTGTCGAAGGAGTTGTCGCGCCGCGCCACCGGCCGCACCCTCTATATCCTCGACGAACCCACGACCGGGCTGCATTTCGAGGACGTGCGAAAGCTGCTGGAAGTGCTGCATGCGCTGGTCGCGCAGGGCAATACCGTGGTGGTGATCGAGCACAATCTGGAGGTCATCAAGACCGCCGACTGGGTGCTGGACCTCGGGCCGGAGGGCGGCGAGGGCGGCGGGCGGATCGTCGCCAAGGGCACGCCGGAACAGGTTGCGGCAGAAAAGGAAAGCCATACCGGCCGCTTCCTCGCCCCCATCCTGGCGCGAGAGGAAGCGCCGGCCGCGCCCGTGGTGGTGAAGAAGCGCAAGCGCGCCTGATGGCCTGGTGGATCACCGGCCTGGTCACCCTGGTGACAGGCCTGCTCTGGGCCGCGACCCATGCCTTGGGCCGCGGCTTCCCACCTTTCTTCCTGGCCGCCTCGCAGCTTATGGGCTTCGTCGCGCTGGCGCTGATGAGCATCGCCCTCGTCGCCGGCACACGTTCCCGCGCTGTGGAGCCCTTCTTCGGCCCGCTCGACCGCGCCATCGCCTTCCACCGTGCCATCGGCCCGGCGGCGCTGCTGGCGCTGCTCGCGCATATGCTGCTGCTCGTGCCCTTCTGGCTCTCGAATGGCTTCCCGCTCGGCGACCTCTTCATTCCCTTCCATTCGGAACACACGCGCAGCCTCGATATCCTGACGACCTACGGGCTCTTCGTGCTGGGCGCGCTCGCCTATGCGCGGTGGCTGTCCTATGAGACCTGGCGGGCGCTGCACCGTCTCACCGGACCGCTGTTCCTCGCCACCGCCATCCATCTCTTCCTGATCGATGGCTCGCTGCGCCAGGGCGACGGGCTGCGGCTGTGGACCGTGTTGCTGGTCGCGGTGGGCGGCGCCGCCTGGCTTTACCGAGTCGCGCTGTTCCGCAGGCTTGGCCCGCGCCATGGCTATCTGGTGGAGCGTGTGACGCGGCGGGGCCATGACACGCTGGACCTGATGCTGAAGCCGGCGGACCGCCGCATGATCTGGTCGCCCGGCGCCTTTCTCTTCGTCGAGATCGCGGGCCTGCCAGGCCTGCATCCCTTCTCCATCGCCTCATCCCCGGTCGACCGGCTGCTGCGACTGTCGATCCGCGAGGTCGGCGACTTCACCCGTGCCCTGCCGCAGGTGGCGCCGGGCACCAAGGCGGTGCTCTACGGCCCCTATGGCGGCTTCACGCCGAATGAATTCGTTGGCGAGCGGAGGTTGCTCTGGATCGGAGCAGGCATCGGCATCACGCCCTTTCTCGCCATGCTGGCGTTCGAGCAGGCGAACAACGACTTCCGCCGCATCTGGCTGACCTATGTGGCCCGCACCGCGGACGATGCGCCCTACGACGCGGAAATCCGCGCGGCGGTGCCGCAGGCGGATTCCTATATCGACTATGCATTGTGGCTGACCGCGGAGCGCGGCCGCCCCACCGCGACGGCGCTGGCGGCGGAGGCCGCCGCGATCGGCGATTATGCCGTGATGCTCTGCGGCCCACGCGCCTTCCTGGGCGACATGCGTCGGCAATTCCGCGCGCTCGGCGTGCCGGATTCGCGGATCATCGCGGAGGAATTCGACATCAGGTAGCGGCTCACCATCGCTTGAGCCGCCACCGCTCCGCCACATTTCCGGACTTGTTGGAGTGGATGTCAGACATGGAGGTTCCATGACCACACCCCTCACCCGCCGCCCGCTGCTGCTGGCCCTGCAAGGGCTTCTGCTCGGGGCGCCCGCATTGGCGCAGACGCCGCTGGATGAGCTGCGTGGCCGGTTGACGCCCGATACCGGCGAAAGCTTCGGGCGCTTCGTCGCCGACCACGTCGACCATGTGATCTCGCTGCGCCTCGCCATCGCCACCGCATTGCAGCCCATGGCGGAACAGGGCCAGTTGCGCATCACGCTTGAGAGACCGGAGCGGATGCAGGTCACCTTCTTCGGCGGCCATGCCGGCACCCCGGCCGCGCCAACCGTCGATTCCGTCTATCGTGTTCGCAACGACGGCATGCAGATGGGCATCCTCATCTACGGGCTGGACCCACTGCCGGAGGCGGAGGCACGACAGGCACGGCAATCGGTGCGGCCGATCCTGCTGGGGTGAGCTTGCCGCCAGGGGCCGTCGGCGTCAGTGTCGCGCGCAATCCAGCCCCGAAGCGGAACGCCAACCACCATGCGCCTGCCCCTTATCGCCATCGCGCTCGCGATCGGCGCCGCCCCTGCCGTCGCCCCCGCCCAGGAATTGCGCGTCGGCCTCGCCGCCAACATCACCTCGCTCGACCCGCATTTCCACGTCATCGGCTCCAACAGCGCGCTGGCCCGCAACATTTTCGATGGGCTGGTGAACCAGGATGACCGGCAGCGGCTGGTACCGGGACTGGCCGAAAGCTGGCGCGCCGTGGATGGCACGACCTGGGAATTCACCCTGCGCGCGGGCGCCCGCTTCCATGACGGCGCGCCGGTCACCGCCGAGGATGTCGCCGCCAGCCTTCGCCGCATCCCCAAGGTGCGCAACAGCCCCTCCTCCTTCCTGCCCTTCGTGCGGCCGATCACCGGCATCACGGTGGTCGATGCCCGCACCGTCCGCCTGACCACGGCCGAGCCCTTCCCCCTGCTGCCCGGCGCGCTCAGCCGCATCGCCATCCTGCCCGCCGCGGCGGAGGAGGCCGAAACCTCGGACCTCAATGCCGGGCGCGGCCTGATCGGCACCGGCCCCTACCGCTTCCAGCGCAGCCTGCCGGGCGACCGGGTGGAACTGGCGGCGGTGGACCCGGCCAATCCCTGGCAGCGCGTCAGCTTCCGCTTCGTCCCCAACAACCCGGCCCGCGTCGCCGGGCTGCTGGCCGGCGACCTGGACCTGATCGAGCAGGTGCCGACCGCCGATGCCGCCCGGCTGCGCCGCGACAGCCGCATCACCATGGCCTCCGCCGCCTCCAACCGCGTGATGTACCTGCATCCGGACCATGACCGGGAGAGCACGCCCTTCGCCACGGCCAAGGATGGCAGCGCCATCCCGAACCCGCTGCGCGATGTCCGCGTCCGCCGCGCTTTGTCGATGGCCATCAACCGCGCGGCCCTGGTCGAGCGGGTGATGGATGGGGAGGGCGCGCCCGCCGGCCAATTGGTGCCGGAGGGCTACTTTGGCTACGCCCCCTCCATCCCGACCCCTGCCTTCGACCTGACCGGCGCGCGCCGGCTGCTGGCGGAAGCCGGGCTGCCCAACGGCTTCGCCCTGACCCTGCACGCCTCCAACGACCGCTATCCGAATGACGAGAAGGTGGCGCAGGCGCTCGGCCAGATGTGGAGCCGCGCCGGCATCCAGACCCAGGTGGTGGTGCAGCCCGGCAGCGTCTTCTTCACCCGCGCCAGCGCCCGCGACTACACGCTCATCATGGGCGGCGCGGCGGCGGAAACCGGGGAGGCCAGCTCCGTCATGCGGCCGCTGCTCGCCAGCTTCGACACCGCGCGCGGCGATGGCTCGGGCAATCGCGGCCGCTATTCCAACCCGGAATTCGACCGGCTGCTGCGCCAGGCGCTGACCACGGTGGAGGACCCGGCGCGGGAGGTGCTGCTGCGCCAGGCGACGGAGCTCGCGGTGCAGGATATGGGCGTGATCCCGGTCTTCTTCCTGTCCAATACCTGGGCCTCGCGCGGCGGCGTCACCTATCGCCCGCGCTCGGATGGCTACACCCTGGCGGGCAATGCCGGCCGATGACCGAGTGCCTGATGAAGATCATCATCGACTGCGATCCCGGCGTCGACGACGCCATCGCCCTGCTGCTGGCCCTGGCCTCGCCGGAGATCGAGGTGCTGGCGGTGACCACCGTCGCCGGCAACGTCCCGGCCGAGCGCACTTTTGACAACGGCCGCCGCGTGGTGGCCCTCGCCGGGCGGCCGGAGGTTCCCGTCCATCGGGGCTGCGAGGGGCCGCTGCTGGGGCCGCTGGTGCGCGGCAAGTACAGCGGCGCCGGCGGGCTCGGCGGGTCGCTGCTGCCCGAGAGCACGGCGCCGGTCGAGCCGGCGCATTCCGTCGACGTGCTGATCGCCCATCTCGTCGCGGCCGCCGAACGGGGCGAGCAGGTCACCGTCTGCACCCTCGGCCCCTTCACCAACCTGGCGGTGGCGCTGGCGCGCGAGCCCTCCATCGCGCGTGGCATCGACCGTATCGTCGCCATGGCCGGGGCCTTCGCCGCGGGCGGCAACCGCACGCCGAGCGCGGAATTCAACGTGCTGGCCGATGCCCATGCGGCGGAGATGGTGCTGCGCAGCGGCGTGCCCGTGGTGCTGATGCCGCTGGACCTGACCTTCCAGGCATTGGCGACCCCGGCCCGCGTCGCCGACCTGCGCGCGCGCGGCGGGCGCATCACCAGCCTCGCGGCGGATCTCATCACCTTCTATGACCGCAACGACCCCGCCCGCTACGGGGAGCCCGGCGGCCCGCTGCACGATCCGACGGTCATCGCCTATCTGCTGCGGCCGGAGTTGTTCGGCGGCCGGCCCGCGCATGTGGCGGTGGAACTGGCCGGCCAGCACAGCTTTGGCCAGACGGTGGGCGATTTCTTCAACACCACCGGCAAGCCGCACAATGCCACGGTGTTGAACCGGCTTGATGCGCCGGGCTTTTTCGAGCTGCTGTGGGATCGGCTGGCAAGGACCTAGGACCTGTGGACAGTTGGTTTGCGGGCGCGTCCGGCGGTGCTTTTCCGCGCTGGGTTCGTCAGCCATGCTCGCCGATGGATAGCCATCGGCTCCGCTGTCTTCCTTCCCAGCACGAAAAATCCCTCGCCGGCCGCATCCCGGCCCCAACTGTCCACAGGCCCTAGACCCGGCCGCGCAGCCCGGCCCAGATCAGCGCCGCGCGGTCACCGAAGCCGCGCGGCTGCGGCACGGCGCGGCCTGCCGCCAGCCGCCGCAGGTCCCGCGCCGCCAGCACCACGGCCAGCACCGCCGGCAGCGCGACACGCGGCAGAGTCTCCGCCCGCAAGCGGGCCAGCGTCACGAGGCCTTCCTCGGCCAAGGCGCGCCGCAGGGGTTCGGCGCGATCGGGGTCCGCGATCACCGTCTCCGCGCTCAGCCCGGCCTCCGCCAGCGCGTCCCCCGGCAGCAGGCAGCGGCCCTGGCTGGCATGGGCGGCGACGCTGCGCAGCACCCCGGCCAGCCCCTGCATCGCGCCGAGTTTCTGAAGCGCCGGCAGCGCCGCATCCTGCACTCCCAGCACCCGTCCGGCGGCCACGGCCAGCCCGCCGGCACCGGCGCGCAGGAAGGCGCCGAAGGCGGCCTGGGTCGGGATGCCCTCGGGCTCCGCCTCCGCCTCCCGCGCATCGACCAGGGCGAGAAGGCTGTCGGCGTCAAGCTGACCCGCGGTGATGGCGGCATGCAGCGGCCCGGCCACCTCATGCCGCCGCGCCGGGCGGCCCGAACCCGCTTCCGCCACCGCGTCGCGCCACCATTGCAGGCGGATCAGCGTGGCGATGGGGGTGCTGGTGGCCTCCCGCGCCCGGGCCAGTTCATGGTTGAAGGCATAAAGGATGAACAGCGTCTCCCGCACCTCGGCGGGCGCGAAGAGCGTGGCCAGGAAGCGGTCCGGGTCGTGCTGCCGCACGAAGACACCGAGGGGGGAGAGCGAAGGGCTGGCCATGGCGGCCAGATGACGGTCCGCGGCGCGGGCCGCAAGTGCGGTTGACGCTCCACCGGGCCAAGCCTAGGTCAGGTTGCGGTCCACAAGCCGGCCAAAGCCCCCCAACGGGAGAGACCCCATGCCCTTCACCCTGCCGCCCCTGCCCTATTCCACCTCCGCCCTTGCCGCCCAGGGCATGTGCCAGGAGACGCTGGAACTGCATCATGGCAAGCACCACAACGCCTATGTCACGGCGCTGAACGGCCTGATCGACTCCAAGGGCCTGGCCGGCAAGTCGCTGGAGACCATCGTGGCGGAGGCCGGCAAGGCCGGCGCCGATGGCCTGCCGGTGCTGAACCAGGCCGGCCAGCACTACAACCACCTGCTGTTCTGGCAGGTGATGTCGCCCAAGGGCGGCGGCGACAGCCTGCCGGGCGCGCTCGCGGCCAAGATCGACAGCGACCTCGGCGGCCTCGCCGCGTTCAAGGAGGCCTTCAAGCAGGCCGGCGTGACGCAGTTCGGCAGCGGCTGGGCCTGGCTCATCATCGGCAGCGACGGCAAGCTGAAGGTCACCAAGACCCCGAACGGCTCGAACCCCATCGCCACCGGCGAGGGCACGCCGATCCTCGGCGTCGACGTCTGGGAGCACGCCTATTACCTCGACTTCCGCAATGTCCGCCCGAACTACCTCGACAACTTCCTGAACAAGCTGGTCGACTGGGAAGTCGTCGCCGGCCTGCTCGACAAGGGCGGCCTGCCGAGCGGCCAGACGGCCTGACACCTGGCTGGAACCCGCCCCTGACCGGGGCGGGTTCCGCTTCGCGAGACTTCGCCGACCGCCGAAGCATCCCGGCCCGTGCCGATGCAGGATGCGCGGCATGAACGACCTTCCCCTCCTCGCCCTGATCGGCCTCGTCTTCCTCCTCGCCGGCATGGTGAAGGGGTTGATCGGACTTGGCCTGCCCACCATCGCCATCGGCCTGCTGGCGCTCGCCATGCCGCCGGCCGAGGCCGCGGCGTTGCTGCTGGTGCCCTCCCTCGTCACCAATCTCGTCCAGGCCATGGGGCCGGGCTGGCGCGACCTGCTGCGGCGGTTCTGGCCGATGCTGCTGGCCTTGCTGCCGGGCACGCTGGTGGGCATCGGGCTGCTGACGGGTGGCGGCGCGCTGGCCCTGGGGCTTCTCGGCCTGGCGCTTGGGATCTACGGCGGCTGGGGGCTGCTGGCGCCGCCCTTCCGGCTGACGCCGCGCGCCGAGCGATGGAGCGCGCTGCCGGTCGGGCTGGCGGGCGGGCTCATCACCGGGGCGACCGGCGTCTTCGTCATGCCGGTGGTGCCCTGGCTGGGCGCGCTGGGGCTGTCGCGGGACCTGCTGGTGCAGGCGCTGGGCCTTTCCTTTCTGGCGGCGACGCTGGCGCTGGGCCTGGCCCTGGCGCTGGCCGGGCAGGTCACGCCGGTGGCGGCCGGCGCCTCGCTGCTCGCCTTGCCGCCGGCGCTGCTGGGCCAGGCGATCGGCGGAAGGCTGCGCGGGCGCATCCCGCCGCTGCTGTTCCGCCGCATCTTCTTCGGCAGCCTGCTGCTGCTCGGCGCGCAACTGGCCTGGAGAGGGCTTGCCTGAGGCCCCCGCTTGGCGTCACAGACGGCGGTATGTCCGAACCCGATCCCTGCCGCCTCTATCTCATCACCCCACCCGCCATCGCGGACCTGCCGGGTTTTGCCGAATCCCTCGCCCGGGCGCTGGATGCGGGGGATGTGGCGGCGCTGCAGCTTCGGCTGAAGGACGTGCCGGACGATGCGGTGCTGCGCGCGGCGGAGGCGCTGATCCCGGTGGCGCAGGCGCGCGATGTGGCCGTGCTGATGAACGACCGGATGGACCTGGCGAAGCGCGCCGGCTGCGACGGCGTGCATCTCGGCCAGGGCGATGGCGACCCCGTGGCGGCCCGCAAGCTGTTGGGGACGGAGGCGATGATCGGCGTGACCTGCCATGCCTCCCGCCACCTGGCGATGGAGGCCGGGGAGGCCGGCGCGGATTACGTCGCCTTCGGCGCCTTCTTCCCGACCGGCACCAAGGACACGGTCCATGTCGCGGAGACCGAGCTGCTGGAATGGTGGTCCGACATGTTCGAGATCCCCTGCGTCGCCATCGGCGGCATCACCGCCGCCAATTGCCCGCCGCTGGTGCGTGCCGGGGCGGATTTCCTGGCCGTGGTCGGCGCGGTCTGGAACCATCCGGAGGGTCCGGCGGCCGGGGTGCGGGCCATGAACGCGGCGATCGCCTCAGCCTGATCCCGGCAGCGGCCGCCAGATGGCGCGGAACACCAGCGCGGCCGCCAGGCCCGCAGCCGAACCGAACATCTGGGTGAGGCTCAACTCGCCCAGCAGCAGCGCATCCAGCGCCCCGAAGGCCAAGCCGCCGCCCAACACTCCGGCCACTGCATAGATCCAGGGCGCGGAAAGCCGCAGCGCCACCAGCAGCATGTGCAGCGGCACCCCCATCACCAGGGTCTGCCCCAGGGCAATGGGGAACAGGAACAGCGTCGCCAGCCAGGCCATCATCATGGCGGCGATGGGCGGAATCTGCGGCGCCACGCGCGGCAGGCTCTCGGCCAGCGCTACCAGGTACAGAAAAGCGGTCGGCGCCAGGTTGGCGGCCACCGCCGCCGCCGGAATGGCGAGCCAGAGCCGCCAGCCCTCCGCCCCGCGCAGCCTTCCCAGATACCCACGCAGACCCGCCATCTCTTCCCACCGCTGCTCGGGCATAGGAGAACGGCGGCCGGCTGACAAAGCGGAAACCGATCCGATGCGCCTCGACTTCGAAACCTGCGACGTCTTTACCGACAGGCGCCATGGCGGCAACCCCCTGGCCGTCGTCCACGGCGCGGCGGGACTGGAGACCGCGGCGATGCAGGCCATCGCGCGCGAATTCAACCTCAGCGAGACCGTCTTCGTCCTGGCCGAGGACGCCGCCACGGCCAGGGTGCGGATCCGCATCTTCACGACGCTGCGCGAACTGCCCTTCGCCGGTCATCCCAATGTCGGCGCCGCCGTGCTGCTGGCCCGCCGCCTCGGCCTGGAGGGCGAGCGGCTGGAATTGGACCAGCCCGCGGGGATGGTCGCGGCGCGGTTGACGCGCGATGCGGCCGGCGAGGTTGTCGGCGCCGAGATCACCGCCCCCGCGCCCTTCACCCTGATCGAGGCCCTGCCCGCCGAGGCCATGGCCGCCTGCGCCGGCCTGCCCGGCCTGCTCGGCATGCCGGTGCTGGCCAGTTGCGGCACGCCCTTCGCGCTGGCCGAGGTGGCCGATGCGGCGCTGCTGGCCCGCGCGGAGCCGGACGCCGCCGCCTTCCGCGCGCATCTGCCGGCGGACCGGGCGGTGGGGCTGCACCTCTATACGCGCCTGGCCCCCGACCGCTGGCGGGCCCGCATGTTCGCCCCGCTGTCCGGTGTGGTGGAAGACCCGGCGACCGGCAGCGCCAATGTCGCGCTGGCCGGGCTGCTGCTGCACCGGGACGGTGGCGATGCCATCGCGCTGGAGGTGGAGCAGGGCATCGAGATGGGCCGGCCCAGCCTTCTGCGGCTGGCGGCCCAGAGCACGCCGCAACTCGGCATCCGCGCCAGCGTCGGCGGCGATGTGGTGGCGGTCAGCGAGGGGCGCCTCATCCTCTGAATCCGGTTCAAGGCGCGCGGAACCTGGCGCCATCCTCGCGGATGAAGACGCGCAGGGGGGTGGTGCCGGCCCCCTGCCCGTCGCGACCCCGCCAGCGCCCATCCCGGCAGAGCACGCCGCCGGCGACCGGCACCGCATCCCATTCCACCATATTGGCGACCCGTTCCCCATTCGGTCCGATGGCGGTGAAATCGGTGCGGCACAGGGCGCCCAGCCGCACCGGCTCATAGCCATCGATGATCCAGCCACCGCCGCCTGTGCTCTCGAACCGCCGCTCCAGCGCCGGCCAGGTGGCGTGGTCTTCCGCCACCGCGGATGCGCCGAGGCTGGCGACGACGAGGCCGGCCAGGGCCAGCCCCGGCAGGGCGGCGCCGAGAAGGGCGTTCCATCGCATCGCGATCTCTCCAGAATGTGATGAGAGGCCTATGCACGGCCCCCAGAGGCGCTACGCTGGACGCGCCCGGATGGATGCGCCGGCCTGCGGAATTCCCGCGCCTTCATCGTCGCGCACCGTCCGGCCGCACGGCCCAAGAAGAACCTGGAGACGCCCCCATGCTGCCCCGCCGCCTCGCCACCATCCTGGCGCTGTCCGTGGTGCCCGCGCTCGCTCTCGCGCAGGACTACAACCGCCGCCCCTCCTTCGGCACCGTCAATCTCAGCGCCAATTTCGCGCCGGACCCGACCACGGTGAACGTCACGGCCGGCGGCACGCTGCCGGCCGAGCGCCTCGGCGGGGCGCAATGCGTCGGCTCCATCGCCAACGCGCCGGATGTGCGGCTGAACTACCGCGCCGGCCAGGGCCTGCCGCTGTACCTCTCCGCCGCGTCGCGGAGCGATGTCACCCTGGTGGTGAACCTTCCGGACGGCAGCTGGGCCTGCAATGACGACTTCCAGGGCACCGATCCGGGCCTGATCTTCCGCCGCCCGCAATCCGGCCAGTACGACATCTGGATCGGCCATTACGACCGCGGATCGCGCGTGCCGGCGCAGCTGCGGATTTCGGAAGTGCCGCCGAACTGAGGCTGCCTTCCGCGCCTGCGACCCCACATGCCGGGCTTCCCCAGGACGAGGCCCGGCACCTTTGGACGAACTGACCTTCCACAGCACCCTGCACCGCCCCGGCACCATCCTGGATGTCGGCGCGCATGACGGGCTGCTGACCCTGCCGCTGTCGCGCCTGCCCGGCGCGCGGGTTCTGGCCTTCGAACCGCTGCCCAGCGCCTTCGCCCGGCTGGAGGCGGCGGTGCGCACCGAATACGGCACCATCCCGCCCAATATCGCCCTGCACGCCAAGGCGCTGGGCGCGGCGCCCGGCACGCTTACTCTGTCGGTCCCCGTCCTGGACGGCGTGGCGCAGGAACAATGGGCTTCCACCGCCAAGGATTATTCCCGTTTCGCCTCCGTCACCGTGACCCGGCATGAGGTGCAGGTGGTGACCATCGATTCCCTCGGCCTGGCCGACCTGCAGCACATCAAGCTGGATGCCGAGGGCTTCGAGCAGGAGGTCCTGGAAGGCGCCCGCGCCACCCTCACCCGCTGCCGCCCGGTGCTGAGCCTGGAGGTGGAGGAACGCCACCGCCCCGGCAGCACCCGCGACGTGCCGGCGCTGCTGGCGGACCTCGGCTACGAAAGCTGGTTCATGCTGGACGGCGCCTGGCGCCCGCATGCGGATTTCGATGCGGCGACGATGCAGCTCGCCTCCCCGGACCCGGCGGTCTTCGCGGCGAGCGACCCCTATGTCTTCACCTTCTTCGCCTGGCCGGCAGAACGGTCAGGCGAAATCCGGACAGTGCTGGGCTGATACCAGCGGACCGGTCTCTTGACCGGTCCGAGCGCCCGAATGGGCGCCGCGGCCTATGCCGCGAAGCCAGGGAAACCGGAGGTTTCCGCCCGTCACGCCTTTGGCGTGCCTCCGGCACGACTGAGGGGGCCCGGAGCGGTCACGCGATAGGGCCGCTGGATATGAGGCGCTACTCCGCCGCGATCGCCGGTGCCTCCAGCAGCTTCGGCGGCGCCGCCAGGGCGGGCTGCGGCTGGCGCGGCAGGGCGGGCAGCCAGAGCACATCCTCGATATCGCTCGCCCCGCTGGCCAGCATCGCCAGGCGGTCGAAGCCCAGCGCGATGCCGGAGGCGGGCGGCATCCCGGCCTCCAGCGCCGCCAGGAAATCCTCGTCCACGTCCCAGCCTTCCTCGCCGGTCTCGGCGCGGCGCTGGGCGACGTCGCGTTCGAAGCGGGCGCGCTGCTCCACCGGGTCGGTCAGTTCTTCGAAGGCATTGGCCAGTTCCAGGCCGGCCGCGAACAGCTCGAACCGCAACGCCACCCGGCCATCCCGCGGATCGCGTCGGGCGAGCGCCGCCTGGGGGGTGGGCCAGTGGGTGAGGAAGGTGGCGCGGCCCTTGCCGATGGCCGGTTCGACGTAGCGCATCATCAGGCGGAAGAACCCGTCCTCCCAGCCATCGCTCTCCGGCACATGCAGCCCGACCTTCGCCGCATGGGCGCGCAGCTTCGCGGCATCCCCCTCCCCGGTCGCGGCATCGACGGTGCCGAGGATATCCATGCCGCGGCAATGGCGGCTGAAGGCCTCGGCCATGGTCAGGCGTTCGAAGGGCAGCGAAAGATCCGCCATCGCCTCCCCATGCCCCACAGGGCCGGGGCAGACGGAGCGCAGCAGCAGTTCCGTCTCCTCCATCAGCCCGGCGAGGTCGAGGCCGGGGGCGTACCATTCCAGCATGGTGAATTCCGGCGCGTGGCGCGGGCTCGCCTCCCCATTGCGCCAGACCCGGGCGAGTTCGAAGACCTTGCCCGCCCCGCCGACCAGCAGCCGCTTCAAGGCCAGCTCCGGCGAGGTGCGCAGCCACAGGGTGCTGTCCTGGCCGATGCCGAGATGCGGGCGGTATTCGGTGGCGAAGCCGCGCAGGTGCACCTCCATCCCCGGCGCCGGCACCAGGCAGGGGGTCTCGACCTCCAGATAGCCGCGGCTGGTGAAGAAGTGGCGGGTGGCGGCAGTGAGCTCGGCGCGGCGGCGCAGGAAGGGCAGGCGCGCGGCCAGTCTCTCGCGGCTCCAGGCGCGGCGTGGGGATTCGGCGGGCATCGACGCGGGTCTCCCTGCTGGCGGCGCCCCTTGTTGCGGCGCTCGGGTTGGGGTTTAGGACCCCGACCATGCCCGATCCCGCCCCCGCCCGAAACCTTCAAGCGTCCCCCCGCACCCTGCGGGATGCCTCCGCTTTGGCCGAGGCCGGGCTGCTGCCGCCGGACACCGATCTTGCGGGGCTGGAGGCGGTGGCGGCGCGCTATGCCATCGCGGTGACGCCCGCCATGGCGGCGCTGATCGACCCCGCCGACCCGCGCGACCCGATCGCCGCGCAATACATCCCCGACCCGGCGGAGCTGCGCACCGCGCCGCATGAGATCGAGGACCCCACCGCCGATGCGCCCTTTACCCCGGTGCCCGGCGTGGTTCATCGCTACCCCGACCGCGCGCTTCTGAAGCCGCTGCTGGCCTGCCCCGTCTATTGTCGCTTCTGCTTCCGGCGGGAGGTGGTGGGACCGGATGGCGGCCTGCTTTCGACCGAGCAGTTGGAGGCGGCCCTCGCCTGGTTTGAAAGGACTCCGGCGGTGCGGGAGGTGATCCTGACCGGCGGCGACCCGCTGATGCTGAGTCCCCGCCGCCTGTCCTGGCTGCTGGAGCGGCTTGCGGCCATTCCCCACATCGAAATCTTGCGGATTCACAGCCGCGTTCCGGTGGCCGATCCCGGGCGGGTGAATGCGGCGCTGGCGGCGGCGCTGACCTTGGAAAAGCCGCTGTATCTGTGCGTGCATGCCAATCACGCGCGCGAATTCACGGCCGAGGCCATGGTGGCGCTGCGGCGCCTGACCGGGGCGGGCGTGGTGCTGCTGGGGCAGAGCGTGCTGCTGCGAGGGGTGAATGATTCGGCGGAGGCGCTGGAGGGGCTTTTCCGGGCGATGCTGCGGGGGCGGGTGAAACCGTACTACCTGCACCAGTTGGACCCGGCGCCGGGGACGGCGCGTTTCGAAGTACCGGCGGAGGAAGGGCGGGCGCTTTTGGCAGCGTTGCGCTTCCGGGTGACGGGGCTGGCCTGGCCGACCTATGTGCAGGAAAGGCCGAATGGCGGGGGGAAGGCGCCGATCGGGCCGGGGTGGGGGATGTAACTCGAAGGCCCACGAGGATTAGATTATTCGGTGCGACAGCCCAGCTGCTGGAATTTCTTATCTCGCCACGCAAAAATCATTAAGATCTCGCAACACTCTGACAAATTCCGAATCTAACATCGCCGGCGTGAGCACGCCAACAATTCCAGCCACCGATATCGAAACCGCGAATTTATCTTGGATAATTTTATTATACTCTGATATAACGTCTTTGCCCGGGATTTTCTCGAATTTTCTCTCCTGGTCAAGAAGAGATGCGTTAAACGCTAGCGCTTCGCAATTGCACTTTCGTCATCCCTTACATGGGTCTTTTTTGCATATCGAATTGCATGCCCAATAAGCTGAGACTGGGCATCATCACAGACCTTTCCGATTGCCTCATCCAGTAAACGATTCACCTCAGCCAGACTCAAAAGCGGGCTACTACGTTCCGCAAGACGAGAATTAACCGCCCTACGCAGAGCCTCAGGCGTCAGTAGATAATTTTCGATTTCTTTTCTTTCCCAAACATGGCAAGACATACCTTCCGCATCCCTCTCATTTTTGAAATCTGCTATTTCCAGATCTGATCGATAGTCTCGATCGAATATGCATTTAATTTTTATTTCTAAATCTAGAACGCTTCCTATCGCCCAAGCGGCGCCCCTCGCTTTTGTCCACTCATTAAATCCTCCCAACTTGATAATCGGCACCAGCTGTGGATCTGCCAGAAAATCTAAGCCGAGCCGCCTAGCAATACGCCTTATTATTTTTTCATCGTCGCCCTCAACAAATATGACCTTCCGAGCCTTTGCTAGGCGGGAAAACGCAGCATTTTCCCCCGAACCGATATATCGATAAATCGCTTGATATTCGCCTTCCGTTTTGATGCGTCGCCCAGATCGAAATGCGTTATTTATGCTTACGATTTCTTCGGGCTCCGCATCGTTGATCATCTCAACAGCGTGCGTAGCCATGATAAATTGCGGAAATCGAGATCTGATATCAGATAGAAGCCGCTTCTGCAGATCCGGATGAAGATAGACATCGGGTTCGTCAATTATGAGTAATCCATTGTCCGTAGCTCGCCGCAGATGAGTTTGTATCTGAAGCCACGCTTGAAATCCGAAACCAGACCAATGAACCTCGCGGTCCATTTTATTTTCCGAAAAATACATACGTAAATGAGCTCTTGATCCCATATCTAGTTCGGGTTTTTTTATCTTAATGCCAAGCCACGCATCCTCAATCGCACTCGAGAACTCCGCAAACTCAGCAGCTGGTCGCCTATACCAAATATTTCGAAGAACACGACTCGCTAGTCGATTATGTGAATTCTTTTGAACCGTCTCATCCGTAAGATACGGCTCGTCAGCCTCCAGCGGAGATAGGGTTGGCACCATCACAAAGTCCACAGGAAAAGCCGCACGGAATGCTCTACCTGTTGAAGGTCGCCCCGCTTCAGTTTCAACGAAAAATTTTATCCGACCATCCGACTCGACCAAAATAGTAGCCCGCGCCTGGTTTTGATGTCTAAATTCAATAGTCGATACTTCGTTAATATAATTAAAAGAAATATTTGCCATACTGAATGGAAACGCAGATTCTGGAATTTCATAACAATACACCAGACCGAAACCCGCTACCGATCTACGCGTCGGATTTTTGCTTTTAGTGTAGCGAAAACACACATCCAGCATCCGGAAGGCATCTAAAATAGATGATTTACCGGCGTTGTTCGGCCCAACCAAAATATTGCCAACCTTAAGTCGCAAAGAAAATTTCGTGAATTTACGAAAATTGGTTAGCGCAATATTTTCAATCATGCAGCCCCCTAGTCATCCGTTGTCGCGTCCTCCTAGCGCCATCGGCTCGCTGGCAGGGCTCGCCTTGCCCTGCCCGCCCCGGCGTTGTATCCGCGCCCCCTCAATTCCCCACCGCTCATTCAGGACGACGCAAGCCATGGCGAAGATGCAGGCCAACCAGATGCGCGCCGGCATGGTCATCGAGTTCGAGGGCCAGCGCTACACCATCATCCGCCAGAACATCATGATCCCGGGCAAGGGCAACGCGATCATCCAGGTGGACATGCGGAACATCAAGACCGGCGCCAAGAAGGACCAGCGCTGGCGCACGGCGGACACCGTCGAGCGGCTGATGACCGAGGACAAGGAGTTCACCTTCTCCTACGCCGAGGGCGAGATGATCGTCCTGATGGACCCGGAGAACTACGAGCAGACGCAGGTTCCGAAGGAAATCCTCGGCGACCGCCTGCCCTTCCTGGTCGAGAACATGACCGTCGGCGTCCGCCTGATCGAGGGTGAGCCGGTGGCGATGACCCTGCCGGAACAGGTGACCCTGGAAGTGGTGGAGGCCGACCCCGTCGTGAAGGGCCAGACCGCCACCAGCAGCTACAAGCCCGCCATGCTGTCCAACGGCGTGAAGACCATGGTGCCGCCCTTCATCACCGTCGGCGAGAAGATCGTGGTGAAGACGGAAGACGGTTCGTACTACGAACGCGCGAAGAGCTAAGACCAAAGCTACCGCTTCTACGGGCAGCCCCCCTCACCCGCTTCGGCTAGGCGCTGCGCGCCAAGCCTGCGCTGCCCTCTCCCCCCCCCGACGGGGGGGAGAGGGTTGGGTGAGGGGGGCCTCGCCAGACCTGCTCATTCAATCCGGAATCGCTTCTCCCATGGCCGTCTCCCCCCGCCTGTCCGCCTCCATGACGGTCCTCCAGGCCGCCATCCAGAAGGCCGCGCGCCGCCTGCTGCGCGACTTCGCCGATGTCGAATCGCTGCAGGTCACCTCCAAGGGCGCCGGCGATTTCGTCAGCCAGGCGGATATCCGCGCCGAACAGACCCTGCGCGAGGAACTTGCCCGCGCCCGCCCCGGCTGGGGCTTCCTGATGGAGGAATCCGGCACCTCCGGCGCCGATGACTGGGAATGGCGCTGGGTGGTGGACCCGCTCGACGGCACCACCAACTTCCTGCACGGCATCCCGCACTGGGCGATCTCGGTCGGCGTGGAAAAGCGCACGGGCGAAAACACCTCCGAACTCATGGCCGGCTGTATCTACAACCCGGCGGGCAACGAGATGTTCTGGGCCGAGAAGGGCATGGGCGCCTATCTCAACGACAAGCGCCTGCGCGTCTCCGCCCGCCGCGACATGGGCAGCGCCCTTTTCGCCACCGGCATCCCCTTCGCCAAGATCCCCCGCAAGGCGGAATTCGCCGCGACCCTCGGCCGGCTGATGCCGCAGGTCGCCGGAGTCCGCCGCTTCGGCGCCGCCGCGCTCGACCTCGCCTGGGTCGCGGCCGGCCGCTATGACGGCTTCTGGGAACTCGGCCTGAACAAGTGGGACATCGCGGCCGGGCTGGTCATCGTGAAGGAGGCCGGCGGCTTCCTCTCCGACCCCGCCGGCGGCGAAACCCATTACGAAACCGGCGATGTCGTCGCCGGCAACCAGGCGCTGCACCCCAAGCTGCGGGAAGTGGTGGCGGAAGGCATCGCCGCCGCCCAGGCCCACCGGGCCGCCAGCGCGGGCTGAGACGGATATCCCCAAAGGATATCATTGAATCACAAGCATAGCGCCGCGCCGGATGATTTCATCCGCGCGGCGTTTGCTTTAGCGTGCCGGCATCATGACTCGCCGGATGCACCTCGCCGCCCTGCTGTTGCTGCTCGCCTTGCCGGCCTCGGCCGACCAGGGGCTATCCACGCGCGCGCAAGGCGGCTGGCGCATCAGCTTCCCCCTGGGTGACGCCGCGCTGCCGGAACCGGCACGCGCCGCCCTCACCCGCCTCGCGCCGCAACTGGCCGCCACGCCCCAGGGCCGCATCACCATCGAAGGCCAGGCCAGCGGCCCCGCCGACGACCCCTCCCGCACCCGCCGCCTCGCACTCGCCCGCGCCGCCGCGGTGCGGGACGCGCTGGTGGCGGCGGGGCTGGAGGCGACCCTCATCGATATCCGCGCCCTCGGCCTGCTGAACCCGCCGGCGGATGCCGCCGACATCCTGCCCCCCGGCGTCGCGCGATCCGGCACCACGAGGTAGACGCATGACCAACCCGACCGTCTTCCTCTGGCGCATGCTCGCCTTCCTCGCCGCGGTGGCGGTGCTGGTCGGGCTGCTGGCCGGCGAACTCACCACCGCCTTCGCCGCCAACCCGATGCTGAACGGCGTCATCGCCCTGGTGCTGCTGCTCGGCGTCGCCTGGAACATCCGCCAGGTGCTGGTGCTGACCGCCGAGGTCGAATGGCTGGAAGCCTTCCGCAACCCCAACCCCGGCGCCCCCGCCCGCAAGCCCCCCCGCCTGCTCGCCGCCATGGCCAGCATGCTCTCCGGCCGCCGCTCCGAACGCCTGTCCCTCTCCGCCATGGCCATGCGCAGCGTGCTGGACGGCATCTCCTCCCGCCTCGATGAAAGCCGCGAACTCTCCCGATACGCCACCGGCCTGCTGATCTTCCTCGGGCTGCTCGGCACCTTCTGGGGCCTGCTGATGACCATCGCCGCGGTTTCCGACGTGATCGGCGGCATGTCGGTGGGCTCGGGCGATATCAACGCGCTGTTCAACCAGCTCAAGACCGGCCTCTCCCAGCCACTGCGCGGCATGTCGATCGCCTTCTCCTCCTCCATGCTCGGCCTCGCCGGCGCCCTGGTGCTCGGCTTCCTCGACCTCACCGCCGGGCAGGCGCAGAACCGCTTCTACTCCGAGCTCGAGGACTGGCTGGCCGGCGCCACGCGCCTGTCCTCCGGCGCACTCGGCGGCGACGGCGAAGGCTCCATGCCCGCCTACGTCCAGGCCCTGCTCGAACAATCCGCCGAGAACATGGAAGAACTCCAGCGCGCCATCGGCCGCGGCGAAGACGGGCGCGCCCAGTCCAACCAGGCGCTCATGACCCTCACCGAACGCCTCTCCATCCTCGCCGACCAGATGCGCGCCGCCCAGGTGCTGATGAGCCGCATGGCCGAAAGCCAATCCCAGCTCGCCCCCACCCTGCAACGCATGGCCGACGCCAACGCCCAAGGCGCCCTCGACGACGCCTCCCGCAACCACATCCGCAACCAGGAACTCTACCTGGCCCGAATCCTGGAAGAAATGACCCAGGGCCGCATGCAAGCCACCACCGAAATCCGCAACGAAATCAAAATCCTCGCCCGCACCATCGCCGCCCTGGCGGAAGAACCGCCGCGATGAGGGGGGAGGTCGGCGTGGGTGGCCTGCAGGGGGC
>JAESGV010000119.1_pt1 | contig 124627 bp, 123 predicted proteins | sample 9269781 | NCBI WGS metagenome assembly JAESGV01 (sample SAMN15741586, study PRJNA653496) | algae metagenome | isolation source: Tildeniella torsiva UHER 1998/13D and co-occurring heterotrophs from... | place: Slovakia: Slovak Paradise National Park, Hrabusice, Kosice Region | collected 2000-01-01 | reverse complement strand
TTCAGGCGGGCTTGTTTGGATGCATCCATGAGGCTGACTACTAGCGCGAACAGTGCCCAAAGCTTAGCGCTCGTACCGCCATCCCAACATAAGCATTAATGCTCATTACATAACTGGGATGCACCCGTTTTCCGTAAATGATATTCTCAGTGATAAGTTCTTTGTCTATGAATATTTAAAGAGAGATCCACTTCTTTTTTACGAGCTTAAAGAGTCTTCCTTAATTGATCAGGTATATGGAAATCTTGAGATACTAAAAGTTAAACTATCATCCCATGATTATCAAAAAACTAGCGAAGTTGGAAAGCTTATATTAAAGCAAATAGAAGTCATCCTTCTCGTTAAAGGCTTTGATAAAAACCTTCTTCTAAACGTTAGCAAAGGATTATCTTCAGAAAAACGCTTGAAGCAGATTTTGAATGAGATATAATTGCCAAAAACACAAACTATTCTTCTTGGCTCCAATGTATTGATGAATTATGCTCATCAGGTTGGTGCAGTTCTAAGACTTCTAGGACTTCATAGCTTGATGAAATTTCGTTCATATCAGCATCATATCTTTGTGTTATTTTGACATACGCTTCTATAGAGTCGCCAGAAAAAATTGAAAATTCTCTTTTTTTGAATCTATCAAGCCATTTGAAGTCGGACATTTTCGCTCTTATGAGTTTGTCTCCTTTAAACTCCCACTGCGAAGAGCCTAAATGGTCTGGCTTTTTGATCTTTAATATCATTTTGACTTTGTTTTCTATGATTCTATCAGTTAACATTTTCTCTATGTTTTCTCGCGAAAAATCTAGAGGAAAGTCAAGGGAAATTCTTTCATTCTCTGAAGTGATTAAGCTAGCCTTTTCAGGTTCAGCTAGTGTTAGCGTTGAGTCTTGTATTTTTTTTAGTGAATCCAAAACATTTATTTTTGGAAGACTTGTGTAGATAGGCATATCGGGTACAGGATTTATATCATTAGCAATTTCCAATATCCTCTGCTGTGTTTCGCTGAGAAGCCGATCTGAAAAATCAGATGTATTACTCCCAAAAGCAACTATCTCTTGAGTTCCTAGTGTGAGAAATCTAGCCGCCTTCCTCTCGTCAAAGCTAATGCTGGGTTTGTCCCTTTTCATTCTATGCGTAAGCCATGTTATGAGTGAGCCATATCGAACATCTTCAATTATCAGAACAGGCTCAATTTCCAGACTAGGCATAGACAAAATGAGATTTTCTTGTATTTCCTGGCATGAATCAATCAATTGAGACATTGCCAGGAATATTCTTGAAGGATTAGCTGTTTCCTTTGGAAATCGAATTTCGATGCCAAAACCTATTACATTATTTGAAAGTGGTGAAAGCATAATAAATTAGCTGATACTTATGACAGTGTTTGTAGCATAAGTCTTGAATTGTGGCACAGAGATTTTGTAATAGTTTTTGAGACTTTCATCACTTTAAATAACCTCCGATTTTGGGATAGAGCCCTTGGTGGTGCAGAACACTTCTGAAACTGTTGATACAGAAAGGATTTCATGAGAACAGCAAATTTTGCGATTCGCTCATATTCGGATGCTGACTCAACCAGTCTAGAATATTTCGGCTTTATTTTCGGGTACAACTTCGTCTTACTTAAGACTTGCTTTAATTTTCTGCACCACTAAGGGATAGAATCTGTAGGACGAGCAAAAACACGTCAAGCTACCCCTGACGTCAATAAAAAATAGTTGTCTACTACTCTGTAAATTTAGTAGGTGAACCCAAAGTATCTATATCCCAACGCAATATCTATGCTAGGACTTTGGGCACTGGCCTGCTAATAGGATATACATAGCCGAAAGTCTTGACTGGCAAACACTTTCGGAACTCTATGCGTATTTAGCTACAATCCTTGTTTGGCAAGGGGTATAGAGCTTTATTTCTCCTTAAGCAACCAGTGCTGGATTTTGTCCACTCTACTGTCTTAGCGAAGAATTGCCCCTCTATAAGTCGGGTTGCAGTCTCAACTCAACTTTCACGCCTTTCTACGACTGCGATCGCAAATACCTTGGCTGCCCAGCCGAGAAAACAGCGTCAGCGCTGAGCACTAATTCTGGAAATATCGCAGATTCTAGCGCTTTCCCTAACCTAAACAAGCTCACTTGGTACTCACCGTCTACCAGTGTGTAGATCGAAATTGTGGGCTGCTTGGGGCGACCAATGTAGCGGGTGCCGCCTAGCCCCTGGTAATCTACGATCCAATATTCTGGAATGCCCAACGTCTCGTACTCGGCCAGCTTAATCAAATAATCGTCTTGCCAGTTTTGGCTAACGATTTCAATCACCAGCGGGGCTGGAACCGTCAACACCGCAGAAGCTAGCACATCATCAATAGTGCTAAACGGCACGATCGCCACATCCGGTAAACGAGAAGTCAATTCTCCAGTGCGCTGCCCTGGCACCGCTAGGGTTGTCCAATCATCATCCCGCCCGCTCTCCACAATCGCCTGATCTAGCACCTGCACCAAAAACTTGGCGATCAGCATATGCATCCAGGTCGGGGGCGGCATATCAACCAGCGTTCCGTCTAAGAGTTCTTGAGGGCGATCGCTGCCGTCATGGTAGGTCAGATAGTCTTCGAAGGCGATCGCCTGGTTAATTTTGGGGTTAATTGCAACCATAGACCCATATTCTTACGTTTTAGAGCCGTCGCATTATGCTCGCTCAGCTTCTTCCTATAATAGTTTCAAACGCCTTTGCCGCCGCACTATGACCACTGTAGCCATTCTCCCCAGCCGTGACGAAAGTGGTCATCGCATGTACCGCGCTATCTCTGGCGACAAACAATCGGTGGGCAAAACCGCTGGCGAAGCCCTCGACGCACTTACCGCTGAGTTAGCCGACGACTTTCCGGCGATGCTACTTATTCAAAGTGTGGGGCCAGATCGCTTTTTTGGTGCTGCTCAACAGCAGCGTTTAGCTGAGCTAATGGCGCTCTGGCACAGCGCTAACGATCAAGGGGTGACTCTAACTCTTGATCTGCAAAGCGAGCTAGATAGCTTAGTCGCAGCCGAACTCAAAGCGGCTACAGCTCGATCTGCCGAGATGCTGAGTCAAATCAACCGTGAATCCTAAATATGCTTTGGTTGCCGCTAGGGCTGGGCATAGGTGCGAGTACTGCTGCGCCCCAGAAATGGTATTTAATTTTCAGTTTGAGATCGAACACATTGTCCCGTTAGCCAAAGGCGGCAATAATAAAGAAGATAATCTAGCCTTATCCTGTCGCTCTTGCAACCTAAGGAAAGGCACGTTTACTACTGGCATTGACGCCATCACAGGGGCCACAGTTCCTATCTTCAATCCTAGACTGGCGAACTGGTCTGAGCATTTTCAGATTTTAGAAACGACAGGAGCCGTTGCTGGTTTAACTCCTACAGGCCGAGTTACGGTAGAACGTCTGGAACTCAATAACTCCTTACAACTTGCTGCAAGAAAAATCTGGATTCAATTGGGCCTCTTTCCATAGAGAGCAGTGGCTCAGATCCACGGCTAGCACAGGCGAGATTTACTAAACCTGACCGTTAGCCACTAACCACACGTAGGCCAGCACGCCCAGTGCCGCCACTCCGGCCAGAGCCTCGCCCTGCTGATTGGTAAAAGTTTGCGCGATCGCCCAACTATCCCGCAGCAGCTGTCGCCGGGTTTGGCCCAGCTCTACCATCAGCGCCTTAACCTTGGCGTCAACTTCTTTAGCGGTTAGCTCTTTGCGGCAGTAGGCGGCTTCGACCTCATCTAGCTTGCGCCAGTAGTCTCGGGTAGCACCGATCAAATCGGGAAGCATTCGTTAACTTTTGTAACTACATTGTTGACAGTCTAACGCTTCTCCGGTTTTGAGGTGTCTATAGGCAGAGGTAGGATAACCCTACACTTTGGCCGATTCCACGGCTTTCTCCGGAGCCTTCTCAGCGGCCTGTTCTGGCGAGCGATCGGGCACAGTCACGGTCACCTCATCCCCATGGGCTTCGTAAAACACCAGGGCCGCCTCTACCTGCGCCTTAGAAAGGCCGTATTCTTCGGCGATCTGCTCCGTTGACCAGTTCCACTCGGTAGCTGCGATCACCACGGTTCGCACATGAATGCTGGTGCCGTGCACCACGGGCACCCAGCTATTCTCGGCATCAGAGCGAAAGGCAATGTCGGGAAAGGCGGGGTCGGGTTCCATCAGGGCGCAGTGGGTCTCCTTCTGAAGCGAGGCTAACACCGTGTTTACGAGCTGCCAACGGGCCTCGACAGAGAGTTGCAGAGCCTGGTCTTGTAATTCCTGGAGCGTCATAGATGTGAGAGGTGCGTGCGGGTTGAACCCTTCTATTAAACTGCAAATGCTGAGCCGGGTCTTGTCGGCGGCGGGCTACCCCAGGGGGTTAGGGTGACTGGTTTATGCTGATACATAGACCTCTCGCCTGCCGAGGAGGTCTATTCCGCCCTATTTCTCTAGTTGTTGCGCCATGTTTGCCACCACCGCCCCGCCGCTGCCCGTCAACCGCGATCGCATTCGCCCCGACATCCAGTCGTTGCAAGACCAGTTAGTGGCCTGGCGGCGCGGCCTGCACCAGCGGCCCGAACTGGGGTTTAAAGAATGGCTGACCGCCGACTTTATCTGCGAAAAGCTCACCGAGTGGGGCATTGACTACCAGCGCAACATCGCTCAAACCGGCGTGGCAGCAGTCATTGAGGGCACCCGCCCCGGCCCCGTGCTGGGCATTCGCGCCGATATGGATGCTCTACCCATTCAAGAAGAGAATCAAGTAGCGTACTGCTCGCAACACAATGGGGTGATGCACGCCTGCGGCCATGACGGGCACGTGGCGATCGCCCTGGGCACCGCCTACTATCTCTCCACCCACCGCGACTTTGCGGGCACCGTCAAAATCGTCTTTCAGCCCGCCGAAGAGGGACCGGGGGGTGCCAAACCCATGATCGAAGCCGGGGTGCTCAAGAACCCCGACGTAGAGGCCATGATTGGCCTGCATCTGTGGAACAATCTGCCCCTGGGCACCGTAGGCGTACGCACTGGGGCACTGATGGCGGCGTCAGAATTTTTTACCTGCACGGTGCAGGGCAAGGGTGGCCACGGCGCGCTGCCGCACCAAACCGTCGATTCCATTGTGGTTGGGGCGCAGATCGTCAATGCGCTGCAAACCATCGTGGCCCGCAATATTGACCCCACCAAGTCGGCGGTGGTCACCGTCGGTCAGTTCCACGCTGGCAAGGCCCAAAACGTGATTGCCGACACCGCTACCTTTGGCGGCACCGTGCGCTACTTCGACCCCGCCTACGCCGACTACTTTGCCCCCCGCATGGAGCAGATTATTGCGGGCATTTGTCAGGCCCACGGGGCTAGCTACAGCTTCGACTACCGGGCGCTATATCCCCCTGTAATCAACGATGCGGGCATAGCGGGTTTGGTGCGATCGGTGGCGTTGGCGGTGGTCGAAACCCCGGCGGGAGTGGTGCCCGACTGCCACACCATGGGCGGCGAAGACATGGCCTTTTTCTTGCAGGAAGTGCCCGGCTGCTACTTCTTTTTGGGCTCGGCCAACTCCGACAAAGCCTTGGCCTACCCCCACCATCACCCCCGCTTTGACTTTGATGAAACCGCCTTAGGGTTGGGGGTGGAGATGTTTGTGCGCTGTGTTGAGGCTTACTTTGGGGAGTAGATGGGTGGATAGATAGGGAGTAGGTGTCCCCTTTCTCCTGGGGATGATCCGCGCTGGCAGCGCCTATCCACTAAAACAAACGGGTTCGCTTAGGGAATGCCCAAGATTAACTTCTTTAATAGAGCGGGTTCTCGGCCAGCAGAGTTGCTATGCTTGGCGGTTAGATAACGAGGATTTCACCATGGGGCAGCTGTTGCGGCGGTTTAGGGGGCTGGCGATCGCGGCGATCGCCCTAGTCGTGAGTATCTTGCTGACCCAGGGAATGCACCTAAGCAGCGAAATTGGCGATCGCAATGCAGTCGCCCAAACCAACGCCCCACCGCCAGCATTGGCCCCAGCCCTACCCATGGTCAACGGCAGTTTTGAAGACCCCCAGGGCCGGTTTCAGATCGGCATTTTTGATGGTTACAGCGTCAGTTCGGCAGGTGGCAACCCCCTGTTTCAGGCGGCGGATGGCGGTTTGGCCTACACGGTGGCGGTAGCGCCCTTGCCCTCGGCACCGACTCCCGAAGCAGCCTTGGTAGCCTCAGCCGAGAGCACTTTTGGCGCTGGGGAAGGCTTTGTCGCAGGTGATGACGTACAACCTATCCCCGGTGGCGGCATTCGCATCAACTGGACGGGTCGCCTTAGCCAGGGAGCCGCCCCGCCCCAACCCATTACCGGCAAAATCTTTGCCCGTCAGCGCGGGGAAGAAGCGTTTTTGCTGCTGGTGGCGGCCACCAGTGCTGCTGAACCCCAGCTGTCTGACGCCATCAACGCCCTGGGTGGGACTCTAACGGTGCCGTAGGCTACAGTAGCGTTAGTTAAAGGGTTTAGCAGGCTATGGGTATGCGCCGATCGACCTTGTGGGGGCAGCCCCAGACCTATCTACTGCTGGGCGGCACCGCCCTGGGCTACGCCCTGATGATTTTTTTGGCGGGGCCAAAACCCGTGGCCGTACTGGCGGGCTCCGGCGTAGCGGCGGCTATGGTGACCAGCTGGGCGGCGGGCTTTCGCCCCAGCGAGGCGACGGCCAATAGCGGGGATCTGCTCGACGCCCAAACCTTTGCCAGCCAATTGGGTACCCTGGGTCAACGGGTACCCCCCAAGGCCCAAAAAGCCTGGCGCGAAGTGCAAGACTGGGCCACCGAATCGCAGCGCTTTGCCGCCCGCATCTTCGATCGCGACCCCCTTCTGCAAGTAGACCTGCTCGAAGCCCTGCACACCGTGCTCGACCTCTCGGGCCAAGTCGCCGACGGCCTAGCCGTGCTTAACCAGATCGAAACCCCCGCCTACCAGCAGATGGCCCAGCAGCGCCTGACCGCCAGCCGCGATCGCCTCCAGGCCACCCACTCCCAGCTCCAGCAGCTCCAGGATCAAGTCGCCCTATCTACCCTCGACACCGCCACCGACAGCACCCTGCCCCACAGCCTCCAATCGCTGATTGAGGCCAACAAAACCATCCTCCAAGACAACCAAGATTCCGCATAAACCCCAACCTGCGGAAACCTTCGGGAAACCCCGCGACTCATCCTGTATCTACCTCCCCACCCCCTACTCCCTACCCCTCACTCATCCTCGAAATGCGCCGCCTCCCCCTCATCCCGTTTCTCATCAGCCTCTGCGCCGTGCTGCTTTGGAACTGTACGCCGGACGTTCTCAATGGCAGTTCCAAAGTTGATTCTGTAGAGAGCGCTCGGCAGGCCCTAGAGCAGTCGGTCTTGCCCAAAATCACCGTGGGCGAAGACCTGATCCCCGACGAGGTGGCCAGTCGCTACACCACCGACCAGATCGTCGATCCGCTGCCCGACGTCAACACCTTTCCGCTGCACGCGGCCCAGCCCGGTGGCAGCAACGCCGCCTACATCGAGATCTACAGCTCGTCAGAAAAGGCCAACGTCGATCGCCAAAACGAGCGCTGGCTGGTGGAAGTCGCCGAAGCCTTTAACCAGCGCCAAGAGACTCTGCCCTCGGGGGAAGTGATTCAGGTGGGAGTGCGCCAGGTGGCCTCGGGCACCGCCGCCCGGCTGCTGGGGGCCAAGGCCGTGCAGCCCCAGGGCTACAGCCCGTCGAACGACCTCTGGGTGGCAATGGTGCAGAGCCAGGGGGTGAGCACCGTGCCCGTGGCCGCGCGCCTGGTGCCCAACACCGCTGGGTGGGTGCTGCCCAAGCCCGTCTACGACAGCTTGGCTGAGAACGGCACCGTCAGCTTTGACCGACTGCTGAATGCGATCGCCTCGGGCGAGGTCACCGTGGCCTACCCCAACCCCTACAGCAGCTCCACCGCACTCAACCTGCTCTACACACTCTACTGGCGGGCAGCGGGGCACCAAGAAAACGGCGGTCAGCTCACCGTGGCCGAGCTGCAAACTCCCCAGGTCAACTCAGTCTTCGACCAGTTTCAGCAGCAGGTGCTGATCACCACCCCCACCACCCTCGACCTGCAGGAGCTATTCCTGCGCGACCAGAGCAACCTGCAAGCTTTTCCTTTGGAATACCAAAACTACCTGGCCCTGCGGGAGGTGCCCGGCTTTAGCGACACCGAGTTTGTGCCCTTTGGCGTGCCTCACAACAATCCCCTAGTCGGCTTTAGCTGGAACACGCCCCAGCAGACAGCAGCTCTACAGCGGTTTGCCCAGTTTGCTCAGTCAGCCGAAATGCAGACTCTCGCCCAGCAGCAGGGCTTTGTCGAAACCGACTACCTCAAGGCCAACCAGGCTCCCCCCTTCCCCAACGGCGAGACCCTGCTAGCTGCCCAGTCAAACTGGAAGCTGCGCAAAGACGGGGGCCGCACCGTCTATATGGCCCTGGTAATCGACACCAGCGGCTCCATGGAAGGAGAGCGCATCCAGGCCCTCAAGGACGGGCTGCGGGTCGCCGCCGGGCAGATTAACTCAGGCAACTACGTCAGCGTTGTCACCTTTGCCGATGCGCCCACCCGCCGCCTGCCCCTGGCTCCCTTTGATCAGCTCCAACACCAGAAGTTTTTGGCCACCGTTGACAGCTTGCAAGCCGATGGAGCCACCGCCATGTACGACGGGGCGATGGTGGGCCTGGCCGACCTGATGGTTCAAAAAGAAAAAGACCCCAACGGGCGCTACTATCTGCTGCTGCTCAGCGATGGCGAGGTCAATCGGGGCTACACCTTTGACGCCGTCCAAGACATTCTCGCCTATAGCGATGTGCGATTCTACCCGATCGCCTACGGTGAGGTGAATCAGGGGGAATTAGAGGCGATCGCAGCCCTGCGCGAATCCACCGTGCAGCAGGGCACTCCCAACAACGTGCAAACCCTGTTCAAAGACCTGTTCCAGGTGAATCTTTAGAATTCAAAATGCAAAATTGGCAATTTTGAACTTTTCATTTTGAATTGCCTATTTTGAACCGCCACCGCAATCCCCCGTCTCCCCGTCCCTATGCGCAAACCCAATCAACGACTGCTTCTCACCCTCGGCCTGGGCTGGTTGGCCTTTGCTGGCCTAGGGCTGGGGCTGCGCCAGTTACTAGCAGGCCCAGAGGTGACGGTGATCATCGATCGCAGCTACTGCGACCCGGCCCAGTGGCAGCAGCGGGTGAGCGATCGCTACGCCAGCCTTTACGCCGAGCAAGAGCAGCGCCAACTCACCATCGACCAGGTAATCTACGTCAGCGACCTGGGGCAGGAGGTGGCTGAAGCCATTCCCTCGCCCGAAGATGTGCAGACCCTCAGCACCTACGGTAGAGCCAACCCCACCCAAATGCAGCAGGCCACCCAGGCGAATCCCGACGCTACGGTGCTGACCTGCGGCAATTGAGGGGATGGGTGAGTGGGGGTAAGGCTCTGCCACTTACCGCGATTCAGACCTAAACTGAAGGCTGCGTCAACATTTGCATCGCCCCCATGACCGCTACCTCCACTCTCCCCAGCGACGAAACTACCCGCCGCCCCGATAGCGACTGGCGGCTGTTTCTGCGCATGTGGCCCTACATCTACAAGCACCGCAATGCCCTGGTGCTGCCGCTGATTTTGCTGGTGCCTCTGTCGCTAGCCAACGCCCTCCAGCCGGTGCTGATTGGCCAGGCCATCTCCCTGATTCGCCAAGAACCGGTGATGGCGTTTTTAGAGGGTCGCACCCTCCAGGACGGTCTAAACTTAATCGTGGGGCTGCTGGTGGTCACCGTGCTAATTCGCCTGCTGCTGGATGGTTTCCAGAGCTACCTGGTGCAGGCTGTGGGCCAAAATATTACCGCCGACATTCGCACCGACCTGTTTACCCACGTCACCTCGCTGGCGGTGCGTTTCTTTGACCGCACCCCCGTGGGCAAGCTCATTACCCGCATCACCAGCGACGTCGATGCCCTGGGCGACGTATTCTCTACCGGGGCGGTGGGCATCATTACCGACGTGGTGTCGATGCTGGTGCTGATTGTGGTGATGTTTACCATGCAGTGGCAGCTGGCCCTCATGCTGCTGACTCTGCTGATACCCGTCACCTGGCTGATTATTTACTTTCAGCAGCAGTTTCGCAAGGCCAACTACAAAGCCCGCGAATACCTCTCAGAACTCAACGCCACCCTGCAAGAAAACGTAGCGGGCATCAACGTGGTGCAGCTGTTTCGGCGCGAGCGCTACAACGCCGAAATGTTTCGGGCCACCAACCAGAAATACATCACCGCCGTCGATAAAACGATCTTCTACGACTCGGCGGTGTCATCGACGCTGGAGTGGATTTCCCTGGTGGCGATCGGCGGCGTGCTCTGGCTCGGCGGCCTGCTGGTGATGCAAGACGCCCTCACCTTCGGCACCCTGGCCACTTTTATTCTCTTTGCGCAGCGTCTCTTCGACCCCCTGCGTCAGTTTGCCGACAAGTTCACTGCCATCCAGGCCGGGCTCACCGCCGTGGAGCGCATCACCGACCTGTTTACCGTGCCGGTGGAGATTCGCGACCCGGAGAAGGTGGAGAGTGAGGGAGTAGGGGGTGATGGGGTAGGGAGTAAAAACGATCGCTTAAGCGCTTTCCCCACCACTTACTCTACGCCGCTAGAAGCCGCCGCCGAGTCTATAACCCATCCACCCATTCACCCATCTCCCCCCTACCCATTCGCTCCCTCACCCGCCAAGGCTTCTGAAATCTGCTTTGACCACGTCACCTTCGGCTACAAGGCCGACGAGCACGTGCTCAAAGACCTCACCTTCACCATTCGCCCCGGTGAAAAAGTGGCCCTGGTGGGGCCAACGGGGGCGGGGAAGAGTTCGATTATTCGGCTGCTGTGTCGGCTCTACGACATCAACCAGGGGGCGATTTTACTAGATGGGGTCGATATTCGCGACCTGCCCCAGGCGGAGCTGCGGCGGCGCATGGCGGTGATTTTGCAGGATGGCTTTCTCTTTGCGGGGGATGTGAAGAGCAACATTACCCTGGGCGAGGAATATCCCCTGGAGGCGGTGATTGAGGCGGCGAAGAAGACTAACATTCACGGGCTGATTGAAGAGCTGCCCCAGGGCTACGACACCGAGCTGCGGGAGCGGGGCACCAACCTCTCGGGCGGGCAGAAGCAGCTGCTAGCCTTTGCGCGGGCGGCGATTCGTGACCCCGGCATTTTGGTGCTAGATGAGGCCACGGCCAACCTGGATGTGGGCACAGAGGCGATGATCCAAGAGGCGCTGGAGCGGCTGCTGGAGGGGCGTACAGCGATTATTATTGCCCACCGTCTATCGACTATTCGCAATGTCGATCGCATTCTGGTGCTCAAGCATGGCGAGCTGGTTGAGCAGGGCAGCCACGACGAGCTGCTGGCGCAGGAGGGGTTGTATTCGAGCCTGTATCGCTTGCAGCGGCTAGGAGTGTAAGTCGCCTACTATTAGAAATCCTGGAACTAAAGTTCTAGACTCAGAGCAAGATTTTCTCCTAACGATGCTGTTGAGCGGTTGCCAGAGAACTCGGCATCCATACCGGGCACTTCCTTTAGTCCGCTCCAACAGATTTGTTAGACCGCGATCACATACTCAAATATCCCACTATGGCTGTTCTGCACCTATGTATGAGGCTCGACTACCATCCCAACTCCATCCCCGAATTCGGTTTGTAAGCGACATCGTCTGAGTTGATGTTACAGTTCCAAGAGTTGTACCGTTGAAAGGTCGAACGTAAAGAATACTTTTTCCACTACCATCGACAGCCACGTAGGAAGCTGTAGCGCCATCCCAGCTCCAACCTCGGAATCTGTCTGAACTCGATACTTCTTGTTGCGATGTTATAGTTCCAAGAGTTGTACCATTGAAAGGTCGAACGTAAAGAATACTTTTTCCACTACCATCGACAGCCACGTAGGAAGCTGTAGCGCCATCCCAGCTCCAACCTCGAAATTTGTCTGAACTCGAGAGTGTTTGAGTTGATGTTACATTTCCAAATTGTTGACCATCAAAAGTCCGAATGTAAAGAGTACTTTTTCCACTACCATCGACAGCCACGTAGGAAGCTGTAGTGCCATCCCAACTCCAACCTCGAAATCCATCTGAACTTGATACTTCTTGGATCGCTGATACAGTCCCAAACATTTGACCATCAAAAGTCCGAATGTAAAGTACAGACCCATCAAACGGATATAGAAGTTTGGCAAATTCCTTATCTGTGGCTGAAAGTTGAGTATTCCAGTCAGTAGAGAAACCATCCTCTGTTAGTTCTGCTGGAATTGCATAAAGCATGATCGAGTCAGGATCAAATTTTGAGTATTGCGTTTCGTCTTTACTCTCTGCTTCAAGCACATTGCTTACTGTTGTGGCTTCATTCCATCCATTTGTGCGGCGATAATACGCGATAACAGCATCTCGATTCCATTTAATACCGGAGTCAGGGTGCTTATGCTCATGAGTAAATCCAAGAGCATGACCAAATTCATGCAATACAACTCTTGAGTATTCTTCATCAGGCGAATCATGCTTCAGCCAACCAAAATTCATGGTCGGCTCATTGCGATCAACTTGCAATGAACCTGTACCTAACTGAGACCATGATCCTTCCCTTGTGAATGAAATTCGGATTTCTGAATCCGAATCATTACCAAACTGAAATTTAATATTTGCAAACTGGCTCCATTGATGAGCAATTGATTCAACCTTTGCTTGGGTGGCAGAATCTCCATCTAAGAAGCGAACTCGCAGGGTTTTTCCAACTTCCCACAAATATGCAGTGAGTCCCGCAAGATATAACTCACTAGACTCCGATGATCCTGAGAATACCGGTACTGAGCAAACCTTAATTTCACCAGCCATTTTAACTACTTCCAATAACTTCGTGGACGTGTACCATACATCACGGTTTCAAAGGCGATCTTACCCCACCAACCATCTCCCGCTTATTCCCGCATAGATAACCTAGCGGTCTAACAACTTAATTATGCCGACACTTTCCGTATAACTGCCCCCTCCAGGGTAGTTATACCGACGGATTCCGTATAATTCACCCTATATAGGCAGTTATACAGATACTTGCCGCATACTATCCCTGCTGGGAGTAGTTATCTAGAAATTTTCCGTATAACTTCATAAAGCTAGAGGCGTGTAAGCATGTACTATTGATCACAATGCTGTTCTCCGTACAAACGTTGCCGTAGCATCTACTCTTAAGCTTTTTGACCAAGTTCGCCAGGTGCTTCGGGTCAGGCACTACTCTTATGAAACCGAGAAAAGTTATATCCACTGGATCAAACGCTTCATAGCGTTTCATCAGATGAAGTCACCTAGGGAAATGGGTGCGGCTGAGGTAGAAGCGTTTTGAACTCACCTTGCGGTTGAGCAAAAGGTCGCGCCATCCACCTAAAATCAAGCGCTCAGCGCCCTAATCTTTATTCGCATAGTGCAAGAGTTGTTGGGCCATAAAGATATAAAGACCATCATGATTTACACCCATGTTTTGAATCGAGGTGGACTGGGGGTGAGAAGCCCGTTGGATAGCTGATCCTGCCTTTAGTAACTATCTGTAATACGGTTGACGGGGAGCTTTTGTACCAGTACTCTTTTGCGTTAAGCCGTTCAGCAGAGCGGTGACCACACAGAACTCGGAAACGTTAGCGCTGCCGGAAGGTGGTACCAGCACCAACCGACAGCTAACCCCGCAAATCTCTAAGGCAGATTGCGAGGCTAGGCTCATGGTACCCTAGCCCCCCAGTTTGCACCTCAAGCTGCGGGCGGCTAGGGTTTTCGCGTTCTGTTTCTTCCGTACTCACCTACAAAGGAAACAGAACCGATGTTTGAATATCTTGAACCCGATAATCGCGGCGCGTCTAACCTGCCGCCGTCTTCGCGCAGCACCCCCCAAACTCACCCCGAGAAAGTGCGTCACCTGCTCTACGGCAGCCTGGCCGCCATAGACCGCACCATCAAAATTCTCCATGCCCACGGTTACGCCGACCCCACCGACTGGAGCGACCCCATCCCCGTGCCGCCGGGCGGAGCCGCGAGTGCAGCCTCCCCAGACATGCCGTGGATGGTGATTCTGACTAAAACCCTACTTATAGAGGAGTAGCTCTACTGATCGATGAGGCCGGGGCCGCGCTAGCTTTGGCCCAAACTGAGCTGTAGGCCAAAGCACCCGGCCTCTAAACACCATGATTGAGCAAAGTGGCACAGCGGTTTACGTTCGCGCAGCGTCGCAAAGCCATCTGCATCCTCAGATCGCCAATGTGGCACAGCAGATCATCGATCTGGCACAGCAGTTTAGTGATCTGCAACCTCAGATCGCCAATGTGGCATAGCAGATCACCGATCTGGCACAGCAGTTTAGTGATCTGCGCCCTCAGATCGTCAATGTGGCACAGCAGATCGCCAATGTGGCACAGCAGTTTGGCATTGCAGGCCCAAAGTACGGCTTTGCGGTAAGTCAGCTTAGGATATTTCGCTTTGCATTGCGATAGGGCTCACCATTTGACCCATGTTTGCCGCAAACTTGTCTGCGAAGCAGCCACTGCTCAATTCTCCCGCCTACAATAGCGGCATTCTACTTCCCTGCTCTTCCTGTGCTCGACGCAGTTCCTCAGCCGCTGAAGTCTTCGCCGCCCCTGGCCAGCGACGGGTTTTTGGTGTGTGGGTTGGGCAGCTTGGGCCAAAACTGTGTGGCCAATCTCAAGAGTTTTGGGGTGCCGGTGCACGCCATCAACAACACCCTGCCCGACCAATGGGAGGTGCCCCACCTGCGGCATTTAATTGACCACTTAGAAATTGGTGACTGCCGCTCGGCGGAGGTGCTGGAGAAGGCGGGTATTCGCCAGTGCCGGGCGGTGCTGCTGGTGACTCAAGATGAACGGGTCAATTTGGAGGCGGCGCTGACGGCGCGGGTGCTGAACCCTAAAGTGCGGCTGGTGATGCGCTCAGATAAGCAAAACCTCAACGACCTGATGGGGCAGCAGCTCAAAAACTTTGTTGCCTTTGAGCCCACGCAGCTAGCAGCTCCGGCCTTTGCCCTGGGAGCCTTTGGGGAAGAGCTGATCGGCTACTTTAGCCTCGATGGCCACCGCTTTCAGGTGGTGAAGCAGCGGCTGGAGCCGGGGCATCGCTGGTGCGATCGCCGCCAGATTCACGAGCTAGAGACGGGCCATCGCCGGGTGCTCTGCCATACCCCTGTCGAGGTCGATCCAGCGAGGGTCGCTGTCAGCCCCTCTACGCTGTTTTACCGATGGCTGCCCGACACTGTGTTGCGCCCCGACGACGAGGTCGTCTTGATCGAGTGCGACGCCCAGCTGCGATGGGCAGGAACCGGTCCCCAGGGGCGATCGCTCCACGGTGAAGCTCCTAAACCCCGGCGCCGGGGGGCATTTAAGGGCCTGAGGCGGGCGATCGCCCGCCTGCGCGACTGGCCCACCCTGCGGCAAGACTTGCTCAGCCTTGGGCAGCCCAGCGCTGGAGGCCAGCTGCGACAGGTGGCCATTCTCTGCGGCATTACCGTGCTGGCCCTGTGTCTAGTCGGTACCCTGCTCTTAGACGCCAATTCTCCTGATGACCTCTCCCTGTTTCAGGCGTTTTTGTACACCTTTGTCACCCTGTTTGGCGGCTACGGCGATGTCTACGCGGCGCTGGAAAACTTTGATCGTCCGCGCCTGCTGCAAACCTTTGGGGTAGTGCTAACGGTGGCCGGAGCAGCCTTTGTGGGGGTGCTCTACGCTCTGCTCACCGAAAAGCTGCTCACCCTGCGGTTTGAGTTTAGAGAGCGCCGCCCCCCGGTGCCCGAAAAAGACCATGTGGTGGTGATCTGGCTGGGGCGCGTCGGGCGCTACGTGCTGGCGGCCCTGCAAGAACTCAACCAGCCGGTTGTGGGCATTTCGTCCCACGGATTGGATGCCGACGTGCTGCCCCAGGTGCCGCTGCTGACCGGAGACGTAACCGCCGCTTTAGATCGGGCCAACCTGGCCACTGCCAAAAGCGTAGTTGCCGTCAGCGAAGACGAAATTCAAAATCTGGAGATGGGGCTCTTGGCCCACCGGCTCAACCCCCACTGCCGCGCCATCATTCGCACCTACGACCAGCAGTTTACCGATCGCGTCGCCCAGATTTTTCCCTTTGCCCAGGTGCTCTGTGCCTCGGCGCTGTCGGCTGAAGCCTTTGCCGGGGCCGCCTTTGGCGAGCATGTCATTGGTCTGTTTCGCCTCTACGACCAAACGGTGTTGATCACTCAGTACCAGATCGAAACTGGAGATACCCTGGTTGGCATGCTGCTGTCTGAGGTGGCCTATGGCTATGGCGTTGTGCCTCTGTGGCATCAGCACCCCGACCAGCCCGGTAAAATTATGCCCTCCGACGACACTCGATTGCAGCCGGGCGATCGCCTGGTGGTACTGGCTACCATCAGCGGCCTGCGCCGCATTGAGCAGCGCCAGATGGCTCCCCGCACCTGGCACATTCATCTCGAAAAGGCGCTGACCGCCGATGCCCTGTTTGACGGGGCCGCTGAAATCGCCCGCCTCTCGGGCTACCGCCTGGGCGACGCGCGGGAGTTTATGGCCCAGCTGCCCGGCACACTGCCGCTGCCCCTCTATCGCCACCAGGCCCTGCGCCTCAGCCGCCTGCTGACCCGAGCCCAGGTCAAGGCCGAGGTGGTGCCGCCAGAGAATTTCTGAAGAAATAGATAGATTCGGCGGTTTTTCGGTCGGGGCCAAAGCCTTTGCGATAGAGTTTGCCCAGAGATAGTTGCAGCAGGACGGGGCGATGGCTAAGCAGGGCAAACAGATGACGCAGCACCAAGGATCTCGACCAAGGCTGAAGGCGCTCCTCTGGCTGGGGGGAATTGGTGCGCTGGTGCCCTTTGCCCTGCCAGGGCTGGCCCTCACCGAATCGGTGGGTGCCCCAGGAATTGACGCGCTGCGGCTGCACGGTGAACCCTACAACCTAACCGGCGCAAAAATTGCCATCGGCCAGGTTGAGATTGGCCGCCCCAGCCAGTTTGGCCTCGATAAAGTGGCCTCAGAAACCCTGCCTGTAGTGGTGAGGCGCGTGCTGCTACTCGACGGCTGGGCCGTGGCCGACGAGTATGTCGATGGCCATGCGGCCAACGTAGCCAGCGTCATGATCAGCCAGGACAAGCTGCGGGTGGGAGTCGCCCCCGAAGCCATGCTGTATTCAGGGGCGGTGGGGGAGCTGGGCGATCGCAGCGCCCAGCCCGAAGAATGCCTCGCCTCCCAGTCAGTGGCCTTGCAGAATGGCGGCGATGTGCGGGCGATCAACTTTAGCTTTGGCGAACCCCTTGGCCGCGACCCGCGACCCAACGCGGTGCTCGACGGCAACGCCCTGCTCACCCAGTGCATCGACTGGTCATCGCGGGTGCACGGCGCGCTGTACGTGATTGCGGGCAACCAGGGCGGCGGCGGCATTCCCATCCCCACCGACAATTTTAACGGGCTAAATATCGCCTACTCGCGCCAGGTCAACGGCCAGTTCAGCAAAATCGACTACTCTAACCTGGGCAGCGAACCGACGATGCGATCGCAACGTGCCGCCCCCGAAACCAACGAAGGCCCCCGCCGTTCGATTACCCTCGTGGCCCCCGGCAGCGACATTGAGCTGATTGACCCCGATGGGCAGGTGCGACGCTCTAGCGGCACTAGCTTTGCCTCGCCCCACGTGGTCGGCACCATTGCCCTGATGCAGCAGTTCGTCGATCGCCAGTTTCGCACCGGGGCCGCCAACTGGTCTTTACAGGCTCGCCACCCCATGGTGATGAAAGCCGTGCTGCTCAACTCCGCCGACAAAATCAAAGACAGCGGCGACGGCCTGCGTCTGGGCATGAGCCGCACCTTGGTAGACGACGGCAACCGCTCCTGGCTAGAGTCTGACGCCTACCGCGACCCCAAAATTCCGCTCCACAGCGACCTGGGCACTGGCCATCTCAACGCCTACCGCGCCTACCAGCAGCTAGCCCCCGGTGCCACTGGCACCGACCAGGCCATCCCCGCCATTGGCTGGAACTTTGCCGAGCTGGAGGCCAAGCCCGCCACGGCGCAAGACTACGAGTTCGCCAATGCCCTGCAAGCGGGCAGCTTTTTGTCGGCCACCCTGGCCTGGGAACGGGTGGTAGATTTGGTCGATGCTAACGGCAACGGCCTCTACGACCTGGGCGAAAGCTTTGATAACAAGGGTCTCAACGATCTCAATCTGTACCTCATGCCCGCCGACGAAGACGACATCACCAAGAGTGTCTGGTCATCGGTGAGTGAGGTCGATAGCGTTGAACACATTTTTTATCAAATTCCGGAAACGGGTCGTTACAAACTGAGAGTTATCTATCAGCAGCAGGCCCACAGCGCCCCCACCCAGCCCTATGCCCTGGCCTGGTGGTCGGTGCCTGCGCCCTAGGGGCCCAGAGCAGTGGTTGAATCCGCTCCTTTGCAGATTCCTAGGGTAAATCTACGCCCTTTTGGAGGAATGCCCAATGGTTGACTATGCCGTTGCTCTCAAATGCGCTCGCCTGTGCCAAGAGGTCTACCGCGACTTTAGCGGCCTGCGGTTTTCAGATTATCCCGACATTGAGCCCGTGTTCGTGGAAAGCCAGGACAGCGGTTTTACCGATACCCAGGTGTCGATTTTAAACGAGCTGACCAGCGATCGCCTCTACATCGTTTTTCGCGGCTCCGACAAATCGATCGACTGGATGAACAACGCTCAGTTTCGTCAGCAGGTCTACCCCTACGGCGACGGCAACACCGATGTGCAGTTTCACCGGGGGTTTATGATGGCCTACTTTGCCGTACGCCAGCAGTTATTAGAAGCCATGGACAAATTTGTGGGCCAGAATGTCATCGTCACGGGCCACAGCCTGGGCGGGGCGCTGGCCACGATCGCCGCTCTCGATATTCAGTACAACCTGGGCAACAAGCGCGACCTCAGCTTTGAGGTCTACACCTTTGGTGCGCCTCGGGTGGGCAACGCCGCCATGGTCAAGTCCTACAATGGCCGCATTCCCAACAGCTATCGCTTCATCTACGGGTGGGATATCGTCACCCGCATTCCCCGCACTTGGCAGGGCTTTGACCATGTCGAAAAAGCCATTCAGCTGGGCTCTCGCTGGACGTGGCAGGTGCTCAGCCGCCGGTTCAATGACCACTCCATCAGCGCCTACGTGGCGGGGCTAGAGGCCGAAGTTAAGGCCCCTTGAGCCGGGAAGATTTTAACGCCGAGACCAATCTACCGTGAGACGTTTTCTACCAATTTTTTTCAGCGTCACCATAGCTCTGATTCTGGGTTTCCTCTTGGGTCTGGCTATGGCTAATACCTTAGAGACAATGGAAATAAACCGAGTTGTTGCCATGGGCTGGGGCGATGGCAAGTATGGGGAGGCCTTCTACAGGGCAAACGCATACTCCGATATTCTCGCAGTAAGACCCGCTTTGGAGTACCTTATTGCGAAAATATCGGCATTTTACAGGCTGCTGATCGTTGAACTCCTGATTCCTTCGTTGGCCCTGAATTAGTATGCGTTTGCCCTGAGGCCTTCTACGATGCCATAGTATATTTGGAACCCCAAGACAGCGGCTATTCCGTCAGGGCTAAAGTCTATATTGGGCGCGACAACATCGGGCGGGGCACCAGCTATAGCCACGATTGCGGTCAGCTCAGCACGGTTAAAACCCATGCCGAAGCAGTCGATCAGTGGGGGGCGATCGCCTGGTCTGAAGCAGGCTTACGCATTGGCAACGGAGCAAACAGCTATTTCTTGGCCCGCGACCGGCTTGAAAACCATCGATAGTGGCCTGAACATAGGGCTCTACATTCGCGGCCCCAGCAGCTTTAAAGCTGCTGGGGCCGCGTTAATTATACAAACTGCGTTTCTACAGACTGTCGGTGACGCCGGTTTCGGCTAGGGGAGGAGGCGTAGTAACGCTGGTAAAGCCCATCTGGGTAACGGCTTCCCGCAGCAGCGAAATCTGCGACTGAAACTCCATGCCCTTGAGGTCAGAGAGAATTTTGCTGACATCGCCTTCGGCGCTGTAGTCGCTGGGCATGTCTACAATCTGGTTTCCCATTGCTTCGGCCCAGCCGTACCATACCAGCAGCTGGTTGTTGGCGCTGAAAGCACCGTAGCGCTTGGAAATGTCACTCTGGTCGCCCCGCACCACGCTGCGCATGGCCTCTAGCTGTTCCTCTTCAGACAGATCATACAGCTCGGTGATCAGGGGTTCGGCCAGTTCGGGGTCGGCTGCGCCGGGGGCTGCTGGGGTAATTGAGCTACCCATAGCTTCGTAGACGTAGTAAAGCAATGCCAGTTTGTCGTCTACAGACAGCGCATCGTAGCGCTGAAATAGGTCATCGGTAGAGTTTTCGGTAATTTGAGTTGTTTGCTTGTCAGCCATAAAGCCATCCAATATCGTCGCTTCACCTTAAACCGACGGCCTTTGCCCCTACATCGGCTGCGGGGGAGACATGGCAGTAGCCAGTTGGTAGAGGCGAGGCGAGAAAGGGGGGTGAGTCGTTTACTACACCGCTAGATTCCCCCTTTCCTGGGTTAGATACGGGCTTTTAGATAGGGGCGTAGCCGAAGGTGACATTAAACTGGCGGCACCAAATGCCCACGGTCTGGTAGTCATTGATGTCAATGCCCGCAGGAATCAGGTATCGCTGTGCTCCGGAGAAACTTTGCAGGGGGGCAAGGGTCAAATAGTCGCCCTCGGCAATATTGACTGGCACCGTCGCGCCTTTGTAGAGAATCACCTCGACCGCAGGGCCGCGCGCTGTGTCAAAGGCGGCATTAAATTCTAGATACTGCTGCCCGCTGGCAGTTGTCAGGATGGCGGTACCCCTGGTGGCGTGATCCTGTTCGACGGTGACAAACTGGCCGGGGGTTTGGGCTAAAAATGTTGTCGCAGCTACGGCTTCTTTACTCAGCAGCGAGTTAGGCAGAATTGCGGTTGAGGGGGCCATGCTAGTGCCCAGCGCCACCGCCGTTGCACCAAACGCCAGGGCTGCAAACATCAGGTTTTTCATCGAACTCATCTCCAGTATGGGGCAATTGGGTTGGGCAGTCGGTTGCTGCTTGGGGCCATCATCGGTGGCCTGGGTGAGAATCTCCTGATCTCAATCTGAGGAGCCGTTGAGGAAATGATGAGGAATGTGCCTACTGAATCAGCGGAGCAGAAGAACTGAGGGGTTGCCTACAGCAAAAGAACGAAAATTGAAGAGCGAAAACTGAAAAAATCCCGATGGGCTTGAATCGTTGTCATTTTGAGTTGTCCTAGCCCAGAGTTCACCTGCTACAGAGCCTTGGCCTGATGTCGTCTGCGAGCGGTTTTAGTAGCTCACCTGCTGTACCCTCATAGGGTTTGGCAATGGTCTCTAGATTTGGGCAGGAATGAGGGATAACCACCAAAATCAGATGAAACTGTCTCAGCTGCGGATTTTAGTAGCCGTAGCCGAGCACGAAACCTTTAGCGAGGCCGCGCTCAACCTCGATATGTCGCAGTCGGCGGTGAGCCACAGCATTTCGGCCCTAGAAGACCATTTGGGGGTAGTGCTGTTTTCTCGCGGGCGTTACGGGGCGCGGCTCACCCCGGTGGGCGATCGCATTGTCAGCCACGCCCGCACCATCCTGCAGCAGGCCGACGCCATTGCCCGCGAGGCCGAGCTGGCGCGGGGTTTACAGGGGGGCCAGGTGCGCATTGCCTCCTTTCGCAGCATTGCCATTCACCTGCTGCCCGACGCGATCGCCGAGTTTAAGCACCGCCACCCCAACATTGCCGTCAACCTCAGCGAGCACGACAACTACCTCCAGGTCGAACGCGCCCTGCGCGAGGGCCGCGCCGACATTGGCTTTACCCTGCTGCCCGCCGCAGACGATCTCGACACCCGAGAGATTTTAGAAAACGCCTACGTCGCCCTGTTTCCGCCCGGCTTTAAGCTGGCCGGGTCGCAGCTGACCTGGGCCGAGCTGGCTCAGCACCCGCTGATCATGCCCCCCGCCGATCGCATTATGATGCGCGATGTCTACGAACATGTGCAGTCCTACGGGTACCAGCTCAACGTGGTCTCTGAGGTTGAAACCGACACCACCATCGTCAACCTGGTGGCCCAGGGGTTGGGGGCGACCATTCTGCCTCGGCTAGCCGCCGAGCCGATTCCGCCCCAGGTGCAGGTGTTTGCGCTGCCGGTGCCTCTGGGGCGCATCATTGGGGCCGCTGTTTTAGGCGGTGCCCTGCACACCCCAGCCGTCTATGCCTTTTTAGATGTGCTCAAGGCTCTGGGCAGCTCTATTGCCGCAAGTGCCACGCGATCGACCGTTGCCGCCGCCCCAAATTCCTAACCGCTAGCCCGAGACCCTGGGATGAGCCTGCCCCCCCGCCGCAACGCTGCGATAAATGCAGAACAGCGCCACCATTTGCACCAGGTGGTAGACCACCAGGGGGCTAACCCCCGGCCAGGGAATCAGCAGCCCCATGGCCCCCAGCCCAGAGAGGGCGATCGCCCCCAGCAGCCACACTGGAGCACCAGGATTCCGATGACGCTGGAGCCACTGCACTAGCAGCACAATGATCAGCGCGCTGAGATAATCGGCCACCCGCAGGGCAAAACCCCACAGGGTAAACCCCACGGCGATCGCCCCGGCCAGTTTTGCCGTCGCCAGCGCCAGCAGCGCCCATCGCACCTCCCGGCGCAGGGTCACCGCCACCGCCACCACAGTAAAGAAACTGGCGATCGCCACCGCCATCCCCATGCCCTGCCACAACCAAATGCGCTGCCCTAGGGAAATCTGGTACGCAAACTCGTGGTAAACACCCCCCAGCGCCGCCGCCCCGCTAACACTGCCAAAGGCTGCCGCCCAAAGCCGCTGCACACCGCCCTGCGCGAACAGCAGCCCGGCCAGCAGCAGACACTCCAGCGCGATCGCATAGTCAGTCAGAGTCGTAAGCGGTTCTGCCATGCTAGGGAAAAACGAATGAAGCCAGGGCGTACAACCCAGTCCCAAAGTCTAAGAATACTCCACCCCCCACTCCCCACCCTCCACCCCTTTCCAAAAAAATGCTTGACTTAGAGTGCGCTCTAACCTCTAACGTGCAGATATGGAACAGGAACTCACCATTCAGCAGGTCGCCGCCGCCACCGGGCTCAGCGTTTACACCTTGCGCTATTACGAGCGCTGCAACCTGATTGCGCCCATTGGTCGCTCCACCAGCGGCCATCGACGCTACTCGGCTAACGACCTCCGCTGGATCGAGTTTCTCAACAAACTGCGGCTGACGGGCATGCCCATTCGCCAAATGCAGGAGTATGCAGAGCTGGTGCGATCGCAGCCCGACTCTGGGTTCCACAGCCGACGGCACATTCTAGAAGCCCATCGTGAAACGGTGCTAGCCCAAATTCAGCAGCTTCAAGAAAACCTCGCCGTCATTGACTGGAAGATTCAGCACTATTCAGAACTAGAGGCCAATCTCCATGACTCACTCAACCCATCTGAACAGACCCGATCCGCCTGACGCATAATCCGTGCGATCAAGCCTTTCCCAGCAGTGGATAGGGCGATAGGAAAGCAGATCTTCGCCAGTTTTCCAGGTGCACAACTGGCATAAGCCTTCAAGTTTCATCTCTCGCAGCCGATCCAGTGGATCGGTGCTGCGGAAATTTGAGCATCCCGACCCCCAATTTAGGGGTTAGGGAAGAACGATATTGAGATAAAAACCTGCCAACTAGGAGTTAAACCATGAAAACCCGTAAATTAGGTCAATTGGAAGTTTCTGCCATTGGGCTCGGCTGCATGGGCATGTCAGAGTTCTACGGCGATCGCGATGAAGCCGAGGCGATCGCCACCCTGCACCGCGCCTTAGATCTAGGCGTCACCTTTCTCGACACCGCCGACATGTACGGCCCTTTCATCAACGAAGAGTTGGTGGGCCGCGCCATTAAAGACCGGCGCGACCAAGTGGTGCTGGCCACCAAGTTTGGCAACGTGCGCACCGCCGAAGGCGGCTGGGGAGGCGTCAAAGGCACCCCCGACTACGTCAAGCAGTGCTGCAACGACTCGCTCAAACGGCTCGGGGTCGAGGTAATCGACCTCTATTACCAGCACCGGGTAGACCCCACCGTGCCCATTGAAGACACCATTGGGGCCATGGCTGAGCTGGTGCAGGCGGGCAAAGTGCGCTATCTGGGCATGTCCGAGGCAGCTCCGGATACCATTCGCCGCGCCCACGCGGTACACCCCATCAGCGCCCTGCAAACCGAGTATTCCCTCTGGAGCCGGGAGCCAGAGGACGAAATTTTGCCCACGGTGCGCGAGCTATGCATTGGCTTTGTGCCCTATAGCCCCCTGGGGCGGGGGTTTTTGACCGGAGCCTTCCAAAGCCCTGAAGACTTTGCCCCCGACGACTATCGCCGCCACGCCCCCCGCTTTCAGGGCGAGAACTTTGCCAAAAATCTGGCTTTAGTAGATCAGGTGAAGGCGATCGCCGCCGAAAAGAGCGTCACCCCCGCCCAGCTCGCCCTGGCCTGGCTGCTCGTCCAGGGCGACGACATCGTGCCCATCCCCGGCACCAAGCGCCGCAAATACCTCGAAGAAAACGTGGCGGTGGTGGAGATTGTGCTATCCCAGGCCGAGCTCGATCGCATCAACGCCGTTGCCCACCAGGGTGCCGCCGTGGGCGATCGCTACGCCGACATGAGCACCGTCAACCGCTAGATACAGCCATAGTCACGTTGGTTAGGACATCAAGAATCCCTTAAAACGTTCGAACGTTTTGAGGGGAGATGTCTCAAACAGACTGGCCACAGCTATTCTGTCTCGGTCAGACTGCCCTCAAAAACAAAGGGTTGCCCAATGCACTGGGCAACTCTTTCCGCAAACCTCAATTAACCGGCTGCCTAAAACCCCTTAGGCTTACTCAGCCGCTGAACCTGAAAGCTGATAACCGTTTGGGCGTAATCCTCATCGGTGATGGAGCAAGACTGAATCGCCCCATCTTCGTCGGTGATGATGCTGACGGCCTGGGGCGACACAATGCGGTGGGCATAGACCGCCTCGCGGGTGCCCAGAAAACGATTGACCGTGACCACCAGGTCGCGGCTGTGGTCGGGCTGGTCGTAGGTAATCGAAAATAGCGGTTTTTGACACAGCACATCAAAGTCGCCCAGCTCTTGATCTAATTGTTTTAGCGTGATTAGCCTTCCCTGGTGTTCATCGGTGAGCTGGGCAAAAAATTCTTGCCAAATGCCGTGGGGAATATCGAGCTGATACCGCTTATAGGACAGTTCCAGATTCATCGTCTACCTCCTAACACCTAACAATGGTGTTCAGAGTAGGTTTGAGGTGTGTCATTACTGTGGCGAGCATGTGACAAAAGAGCTAACTCTAGCCTGTACAGACCATCGAGACGTGACTGAAACGCCACCGACACATCATCGCCACAACCACTAATTAACGTTAGCCATCACATGCACCGATTCCCAATAGGAAAAGGAAAAACGCTATGGAAACTATGGTTCGCGATCGCCAAATCTCACCCATCGGCCTGCGACCCAGTGCCTTGGCCCCCCAAAATCGGTCTTTGGCCATCGCCCCCAGTGCCCTGCCGGACTGCGACTATGAAACCGTCGCCATGGGCCACTGCGAACTGGGCAAAATTCGCCTAGAGATGGGTCGCTTTGAAGACGCCCTGGAGCTATTTGAGCAAGCCCTGGCTCTGCAACCCCACAATGTTGAAAGCTGGTACAACCGCGCCGAAGCCCTGACCTGTCTTGGCCGCTACACCGATGCCCTGGCCAGCCTAGAGCAGGCCCAAACCCTCGCCGGGTTTGCCACCACGCGCCTGTGGGTGCAAAAAGCCGTCGTGCTGATCTGGCTCAATCGCCTAGAGGCCGCCCTCAACTGCTGCAATCGCGCCCTCTGGCTCAACCCCGACCACAGCCAAGCCTGGCTCTTTCGCGGGGTCGCCCTGCATCGATTGGGGCGTTCTAAAGAGGCCTACCGCAGCTATCGTCGGGTGGCTCAACCCGCCCTGTCGTCGGGGGCTCACTCAAACCTTCAGCAGCTGTGCAAAGACATTGCGATCGAGCACCGGGCTAGCTAAGTAGACCGCTGTAGCAAAAGCACCGAGCGGGTTTCACCAAAAACCCCTCTTCTTTCTACAAGAAGAGGGGTTTGGAATACCAGTCTAAGGGGCAGCTGGTGTCGGCTCAATTTAGTTGCCGGGGGTGATTTTTTCTAAAGCATTTTCGATCTGATCTTGCACGGTGGTGGCCGATTGAGAATCTGCCGGGGAATTCATCGTGTGTAGGTCAGCGTCGCCTTGAACTTCATTGGGGCCTCGCTTGGCCTTGTTCTGAACCTCGCGCTGGCTGCGGGGCTCGGCTTGGAGAGCACGCTCAGAGGTTTCTTGGAGATTGTTCATTTGGGTGGTGCCTTCAGAGGGGCTGCTGCTAGCGTTGCCAAACGCCATGGCCGGATTCGCTACTCCTAACAGCAAAAACAGCGAGGCAAACATCACCATAGAAATCCGGACGAGGTTGCGGCTTAGCCGACTTAGAACCTGTTTCATAGTAAACATCCTTTCAACATATTTGTTGCAAGCAATTTTTAGAGACAAAATCACTACTGACGAAACTAGAGACTTCTAACTTTTGGTAGAGTCTCAGATAACGTCGCTGCGCTTTTTTGCTATAGCATTATCATCCTAGGGCACTCGTAAAGACTCAGCATCGACCCCTAGAGATACCTCCAACGGTAGCCCAACCTGATCTTTTGCTGTGGTTGTGTCACCCTTTAGCGAGAGGTTTTAGGCGGAGCGGGATTAGGTAAAAAGTATCGTTGTCTTCGAGTGGGGGATGCTCAAATTCTTTAGTCAGTTGTGGATGGCCAAACAAGATTCGACATAATATTTTCTTTAGCTTGCCTTAACTGGGTTGATGTATTCAGATAGTGCAGAACTACTGAAATCACTTTTGCCTAGCTCTTATAGTTAGGCGCGGTCAGTTGGCATGCCGAAAACAATCAGAATTTCTTTGCATAAAAAGTAGCTACGACTCTTTATTGTTAGCCCATTGGGATGGCCGCCGCAATAAAAAGTAAAAAAGGTTTCTACCCTAGGGTAGATCACGCTTTCTATAAAAAGACTGACTATTCAGGCATAGCTGTAGCTTCAAACCTATAGCCAACGAGACAGGACTGACAAGATTTATCTGGTTTTCAAAGTCAGTCAAAAGTCCTGCCTGAACTGGGGTCGAGTCCAGTGAGACCATCCAGGCTGCTGGTTTAACCAGTAGTGATCTGCCACTACAGCGTTAGCGTTGCGGATCAGCTATATTCCTCTGGGGTTGTGGGTTGCTAGCGCTCAGATGCCTCAGGCGTTACGGGAGAACAGAATGCCCCTTCAGGGAACAACCCAGGTTTTATTGACGGGCCAGGCCCCGCTGGCAGCACTGCTGCGATCGCGCGATTGGTCGCAAACCCCACTGGGCGATGGTGCCAACTGGCCCGCTGCCCTCAAAACCACCCTGGGCATTGTGCTCAGCGCGGAGACGCCGATGGCGTGCGTTTGGGGCCGCGATCGCCACCTGTTTTACAACCCGGCCTGGGCCGCTTTACGGTCTGGCGATACTGAGCAAGGGCAGCCCCTGGCCGATTCTCTCAACGCTCATGGGGGCTGGGAAGGGCTGGAATGCGCCGTTGAGCATGTGTTTGCCAGCGGGCGATCGCACTCTGTTAATCTCCCGCCCGACACCAATCCACACCACTGGGCCTGTAGCGCCATTTGGGATGAAGCGGATCAGATCGCCGGGGTATTGATCACCGGTCAGATCACCCATTGCTCCTCGGCGGAGGGAGCCCTGCGCAAGAGTGAAGAGCAGCTGCGCCTGGCCCAGCAGGGGGCTGGGGCCGGTCTGTGGGATTGGGATATGGTCACCAATCACGTCACCTGGTCAGAGGAGTACTACCATCTCTACGGCTTGGCTTCGACGGTGACGCCCTCCTACGAACACTGGTTAGCCGCCATTTCGCCCCTAGACCGACCCCATGTAGAGCAAAAAGTCCGTGAGGCGATCGAGCAGGGCAAAAACCTGAAGGTCAGTTTTCGCATTGCCCACCCCGAGGATGGGCGGCGCTGGATCATGGTGCGGGGACAGACCTTCTACGACGAAGCGGGCAACCCCATTCGCATGACGGGCATTGCCATCAACGTCACCGAGCAAAAGCGCTTTGAGCAAGCGCTGATCGGCAGCGAAGCGATCGCCCGCACCCAGGCCGAAGAACTGGCCGCCCTAATGGAAACCACCCCCGCCGCCATCTGGATTGCCCACGATACCGACTGTCAGCAGATGACCGCCAACCGCACGGCCCACGAGCTGATGCGCACCCAGTCGCAGGGCGGATTGATCGCGGCCCTCCCCATAGGTGAGCGATCGCGGCTATTTAAACAGTGCCGCCAGGGGCAGGAAATTGAGCTTCAAGATCTGCCGATGGAAAAGGCCATTCGCACCGGGCAGGAGGTGACCGATGAAATTGAGTTTGTCTACCCCGACGGTACGGTGCGCACCATCTACGGCAAGGCCGTGCCCCTCTATGGTGCCGATGGCCAGGTGCGGGGGGCGATCGCAGGCTTTGCCGAGATCACAGCCCTAAAAGAGAGTGAGCGCGATCGCGAGCAGCTGCTCCAGCGCGAGCGCATTGCCCGCGAAGAGGCCGAACAGGCCAACCGGCTGAAGGATCAGTTTCTGGCGGTGCTCTCCCACGAGCTTAGGTCGCCCCTCAACCCCATCCTCGGTTGGGCCAAGCTGCTGCAAACCCGCAGCTTTGATGCCGCCAAAACCGCCAAGGCCCTCGCCACCATCGAGCGCAACGCCCTGCTCCAGACCCAGCTGGTCGATGACCTGCTCGATCTGGCTAAGATTTTGCGCGGCAAGCTCCACCTCAACCCGGTGCCGGTGCGTCTGGCGGTGGTGGTCGAGTCGGCCCTAGAGACGGTGAAGACGGCGGCGGCCACCAAGACCGTTGCCCTCAACCTCGATCTTGACCCAACGGTTCAAGTGGCGGGCGACGCCGCTCGTCTCCAGCAAATTGTCGGCAACCTGCTCTCTAACGCGATTAAATTTACCCCCAGCGGCGGCCAGATCAGCGTTGCTCTAAGTTCCGTTGATGACCAGGCCAACCTGGATGTCAGCGACACGGGCATTGGCATCAGCGCCGACTTTTTGCCCTACCTGTTCGAGTCCTTCCGGCAGGAGGATATTTCGATCACGCGTAAGCACGGCGGGCTGGGGCTGGGGCTGGCGATCGTGCGCCAGCTGGTTGACATTCACGGCGGCACCATTACCGCCCGCAGCCCCGGCGAAGGCCAGGGGGCGACCTTCAGCGTTCGCCTTCCTCGGCTGGCGGGCAAGCCGAACACCGACCCCGTCGCAGCCCTACCGCGACCGGCCCTAGACTTGAGCGGCATTCGGGTATTTTCGGTCGATGACTCAGCCGATACCCGCGAGTTCTTGACAGTGCTGCTAGGGCAGTACGGGGCCGACGTGATCACCGCAGGCTCGGCCACCGAGGCCCTCGCCACCCTCAAGACCCTCCAACCCGATGTGCTGATCAGCGACATCGGCATGCCCGAAATGGATGGCTACCGGCTAATTCGCCAGGTACGCGCCCTTCCCCCAGACCAGGGGGGCCAAATACCGGCGATCGCCCTTACCGCCTATGCTCGCGACGAAGACCAGCAGCAGTCCCTCGACAGCGGCTATCAGCGCCATCTCACCAAACCCCTCGATCTCGAAAAGCTGGTGCAGGCGGTGGTGGAGCTGACGCAGGCGTGACCTTAGGATGGGGTTGAAGGGTTAGCGGGTTAGCAAGTTAGCAGGTTGAAAGGTTCGAACCTGCCAACTTGCTAACCCTGCCTTTTATCGAGCGACGCTGAGCGCTTGCAGCACGGCCTGGGCTGCTGCCTCAGAAGATGCTGGATTTTGCCCGGTGATCAGGTGGCCGTCGTGCACCACGTGGGACTGCCAATCCTCGGCTTTAGTGTAGTTGCCGCCGTTCTGCTTCAGCACATCTTCGACCAGGAAAGGCACTACGGTGGTTAGGCCTACAGCCTCTTCCTCGGTATTGGTAAAGCCAGTGACGTTTTTATTCTGTACAAGGGGCGAACCGTCGGGCGCTTTGGCATAGCGCAGCACCCCAGGGGCGTGGCACACGGCAGCTACGGGCTTATTCGCCTTGTAGAAGGCTTCGATTAGGGCAATGGAATGGGTGTCGCTGGCGAGATCCCACAGGGGGCCATGGCCACCGGGGTAAAACACGGCGTCATAGTCGGCAGCAGAGACAGTAGACAGCACGGCAGTGTTGGCTAGGGCCTGCTGGGCGCTGGGGTCTTGCCTAAAGCGATCGGTGGCCTCGGTCTGGGCGTCGGGGGCGTCACTTTTTGGATCTAGCGGGGGCTGACCGCCCTGGGGCGAGGCCAGGGTAATGTCGGCTCCGGCATCTTTAAACACGTAGTAGGGGGCGGCAAATTCCTCTAGCCAGAAGCCGGTTTTATTGCCGGTGTCGCCCAGCTGGTCGTGGGAGGTCAAAATCATCAAAATTTTCATAGACTCAGTTCCTTTGCGTTAGTTGGGTGTGCGGTTTGAGCAAACTCGGGCCTAGCCGCTAGAGCCGCAGAGCAGCTCTGCCAGGGCCAGGCCCAGCTGCTCTACGTCGAGGGGTTTGCTCAGGTGGCGCTGAAACCCGGCGACGATCGCACGATCGCGGCTCTGGGCATCGACGTAGGCGGTCAGGGCGATCGCGGGGGTGAGGCCCCCAGCCGCCGCCGGTCGCTGGCGCAGAATCTGCATCAGCATGACGCCATCCATTTCGGGCATGCCGATGTCGCTAATCAACACATCGGGATGGTGCTGCTCGATCAGGTGGAGGCCCACCTCCGCCGATTCGGCGGTCAGCACCTCCATGCCGTAGTCTTCCAGCAGGGCAGACAGCAGATACAGCGAGTCGCGATCGTCATCGACCACCAGCGCTAGCCGCCCAGTCAGGTTAATGGTGCCAGGGGGAGCAAGCGCGGTGGCGGGCAGAGCCGTGGCCGCTTGCAGGGGCAGCCGCACGGTAAACGTGGCCCCCTGGCCAACGCCGGGGCTGGTCACCGAGACCTCGCCGCCGTGCTGCTCTGTCAGATAGCGCACGATCGCTAGCCCCAGCCCCAGCCCGCCAAAAGCGCGGGTGCTGCTGCTGTCGGCCTGGCGAAAGCGCTCAAACACGTGGGGCAAAAAGTCGGCGCTGATTCCCTGTCCTGTATCGGCCACCTCAAGGCTGGCATAGTTGCCATCCTGTCGCAGCTTGACCGTGACCGTACCGCCCTTAGGAGTGAATTTGATGGCATTAGAAAGCAGGTTCCACACGATCTGTTGAAGGCGGCTGGGGTCGCCCGCCACCGCCCCCAGGGCCGAGTCAAACTCAGTGTGCAGGGCAATGGCCTTAGCCTGAGCCGAGAGCTGCACGGTCTCTAGAGCGGCCTGCACCACGGTAGACAGCACGACGGACTGAATATTGAGCTGGAGCTTACCCCGCAAAATGCGCGATACATCGAGCAAGTCTTCTATCAGCTCGGCCTGCACCTTGGCGTTGCGCTCAATGATTTCGAGGGCGCGATCGCGGGTCGTCTCGTCGAGGGGGCGCGATCGCAGCAGCGAAATCCAGCCCAAAATGGGGTTCAGCGGCGTGCGCAGCTCGTGGGAGAGCATTGCTAAAAACTCGTCTTTGATGTGGTTGGCCGCCTCGGCCTCAGCACGGGCGACCCGCTCCTGGGCCAGGGCGCGATCGCGCTCCACCAGCGCCATCCTTTGGTCGTGAATATCCGTAGACGAGCCAAACCACCGCAGCACCTCCCCCCCCTCACCCCGCAGGGGAAACGCCCGCACCAGGTGCCAGCGATATTGGCCGTCTGCCCGCAGCGGCCTGGCCTCTAGGGACAGCGGCAGCCCTTTGTGCAGCGCCTCGGCCCAAGTGGCCTGGCAGCGATCGCGATCGTCGGGGTGCAGCACCGCCAGCCAGCCCCCGGCAAAACTCTGGGCCGCCGTCAGGCCCGTGTAGTCATACCAGCGCTGGTTGCAGTACTCTAGCTGGCCGTCGGCCATGGCCGTCCAAAACATCTGCGGCATGGAGTTGGCCAGGGTGCGAAAGTGCAGCTCGCTCTTGCGCAGGGCGGCTTCCACCTCTTTTTGCTCGGTCACGTCGGAGTTGATTTCTAAGACAGCGTCGGGTTCGCCCGCCGGGGTAGGCTGAAGCGTCCAGCGGCTGTTAGTAACAATCGCGCGACCCTCGCGGGTAGTTTGCCTCAGCTCCCCCGCCCAGTACCCCTCCTGTAAAATGGCCTCACGAATTGCTTCCATGGGCTCGGGCAAAACGGTTTGCAGCAGCTCTGTGGCCGATCGCCCAATCGCCTCCGCCGCCGACCAGCCGTAGCGCCGCGCCGCCCCCTGGTTCCAGTAGGTGATGGTGGCCGTATCGAGGTCTTGAATGATGATGCTGTCGTTGGCCAAATCGAGCATCTGCATCTGCTGGTAGAGCTGGCGCTGGCTATTTCTGCGATCGGTCACATCGCGAAAGTAGATCGCCAGCCCGTTGGCCAGGGGGTTGATGTGCATTTCAAACAGGCGATCGCGGTGCAACACCCCCGGAGTCTCTACCATCAGCGGCTGACGAGTCATCATGGCCCGCTTGAACGACTCCCCCATGGCGCTGCCGTCCAGACCTATCAGCACCTCCCAAATCGACTGCCCCAGCAGCTCGTCTAGTGGGCGATTAAACAGGTACTGGGCCTGGGGGTTGATGTACACAAACCGCCACTGCAAATCGACCGCATAAAAGCCTTCGGTAATGCTCTCTAAAATAGCCGTTACCCACTGATTGGTCTGGCTTAGAGAGGCTTCGCTTTCCCTCAGCTGAAGAGAGCTGTGCTCTAGGCGGTGGCGGGACGATCTCAGCGAACCGCACATCACGCTGAGCACGATTCCTTGAATCACAAACACGCTTGATCGCACCAGAGCTGGGATATCTAAGCTGAGGCTGTAGAACGGGGCCATAAAAAAATAATTGCTGACCAAAGCCGCTAAAGCCGTTGTCAGTACCCCACACCCCGCCCCGCCCCGCCATGCCGCTATGACCACGGCCCCAAAGAACAGCAAGAACGGAGTCATCGCGATGTCGGCTATGGGGTCGAGCAACCCCATAAGCAGGAGTGCCACTGTCACGCTAAGAACCGCTATGCCACAGGTTTTAGGACGCAAATAAAACAGATGAATGTTCATAGCAGCCTAGCGGTATGAAGCATTTAGAACGGTAGAGAAGCTGTTTCCAGCCTACAGCTCACGCACAAAAAAACTCGAAGTTAGCCAGCCTACCGTCTTTTGCTAGATCTAGCTTGAGATAGCGAACCTCCGTAGTCATAATATCCCTAGGCATAGATTAGGTATTTGCACCGATTTCACTTCCCCATCGCGGCTCAGGCTATATCCTGCGGTTTTGCTCAGTTTTGCCGCTGAAGACTGAGAGCCTTAAACCCGTCTATCTGGCCTAAATCTAAACCCTAGATTGCTGGCAAAAGTTTGGCGTCAGCCACAGATTTTTTCGTCAAATTGGGTTCAACCTAGAGAAAGATAACGCTGCCGATCTTGGTCGTTACAGTGGGGCCAGACTGTCAATTTCAAAAGGGATTTTTCACGTTTTTCCCCGATGGTCAACTTTATCACTGCCGCCATTTATTGGCCGGATAAATCTTTTTTTCGGTGCTCTTTATAACCCCCATGCTTGCTTTTGTATTCACCCCCATGGAGACTTACCATGACAATCACCCCCGATCAGATTCCTGCTCAGCACCAAGAACGCACCCCTGCCCTAGAGTCAGAAATGGTGCCTAGACCCCAGTATGATGACCCCAGCTACAAGGGCAGCGGCAAATTGCAGGATAAAGTTGCCCTCATCACAGGTGGCGACAGCGGTATTGGCCGCTCTGTCGCGGTCTACTACGCCAAAGAAGGGGCCGATGTCGCCATTGTCTACCTCGACGAGCACGACGACGCCAAAGAAACCCAGCAAGCCGTGGAAGATTACGGTCGCCGCTGTCTGCTAATTCCGGGCGATATTCGCAGTGAAGAGTTTTGCCGCGAGGCCGTACAGCAAACCATAAAAGCGTTTGGCCAGCTCGATATTTTGGTTAACAACGCGGCAGTGCAGTACCAAGAACCCACCCTCGATGAGATCGACGAGGCCCGGTTAGAAGAGGTTTTTGCCACCAACATTTTCTCCATGTTTTACTTTGCAAAGGCAGCAACCCCCCACATGAAACCGGGTAGCTCTATGATCAACACCACGTCGATCAATGCTTACAAGGGCAACCCCAGTTTACTGAGCTATTCCACCACCAAGGGGGCGATTTTGGCCTTCACCCGCTCCATTGCCGGGCCGATGCTAGAGAAAGGCATTCGCGTCAACGGCGTCGCCCCAGGCCCGATCTGGACGCCGTTTATTCCCGATGCGTTTTCGGGAGACGATGTCTCAAACTTTGGTAAACAGGTGCCCATGCAGCGGCCCGGACAACCCAAGGAAGTTGCGCCCAGCTTTGTCTTTTTAGCTTCTGAGGATGCGTCTTATATGGCGGGTCAGGTGCTGCACCCCAACGGCGGTGTGGTGGTAAACGCGTAAGGCTGGGCCAGCCACTCAGAGGGGGAAATCTCATCCAGGTTTTTAAGGCTGGCCAAATTTCCTCCTCGATTGCTCGTCATCTAGCGAGTTTAGAAGGGAAAAACCCCGCTTATCTGTCGCTAGATTTTTCTGAGTTATCCCACAGGACTGATTCTTCTCCAACTGTAGACATCTATGGTTGGAAATGCAGTGGAGGGCAGTTGCTCCATTCTGGCTGCTTCCCAAATACATTTCCTGTCCCCCATTAAAATTGAAAAGGATTATCATGCAAGGTCATTGCTTGGCAGCAATACCCGGCTCTTCTTCGACAAATTTGGATGACGATGCGCTTCAATCGAGTCCTATTTTAGTTGCTGAGCCACCGCTGCCCCCCACGCGAGTTTCAGTAATTGTGCCGGTTCGAAATGAAGAGGAAATGCTGCCAGAGACCCTGCTAGCGCTGGCAGATCAGGTCGATTTTAATGGCGATCGCTTAGATGCTAAAAGCTACGAAGTGATTGTGTTTGCCAACAACTGCACTGATGGCTCGGCGGCGATCGCCCGCCAGTTTGCCCAGCAGCATCCCCACTTTCAGCTGCATGTGGTAGAACAAACCCTACCCCAAGACGAAGCTCACATTGGCCGCGTGCGCCAGATGCTAATGAATGAGGCCTACCGGCGGCTCAACGGACTGGGGCAGCACCTCGGCATCATCGCTTCCACCGACGGCGACAGCCAGGTCGATCGCCACTGGATTGCTGCCATGCGGTACGAGATCGATCAGGGAGCCGATGCGGTGGGCGGGCGCACGGTGACCCACCGAGCCGAGCGGGCAGCCCTGGATGCGGCCACTAAGACCTCCTACCTGCGGTTTGTGGGCTATCGGTACCTGATTAAGCAGCTCGAAGACTATCTCGATCCTGACCCCTTTGATAAGGCCCCGCGCCACTACCAGTTTTTTGGCGCTAACTTTGCGGTCACCCATGAAATGTATGCCCTCGCCGGGGGCATGCCCCTAGTACCCACCTCTGAGGATGTGGCGTTTCACAAGGCGATCGTTAAAGTGGGGGCTAAGGTGCGCCACAGCCCGCTGATGCGGGTGACCACCTCGGCCCGCCACCAGGGCCGCGCCACCCTAGGCCTGGCCGATCGCCTCAGCCAGTTCCAGGCTATGGGGCAGCGGCGGCAGTCGTTTTTAGTCGAGTCGGCGGCAGAGATCAAGGCCAAACTGCTGGCGCGACGCGATCTGCGGCGCTACTGGGTGCAGGCCACCAGTGACCAATTTCGCGCCGCACTGGCCCCCCAGCGATTGGCCCAGTTGGCGACCCGGCTGGCCGTGCCCATGGCCGATCTACACCAGGCGATCGAGCAATCATTGACCTTTGGGGAGCTGGTTCAGCGGGTTGAGCAGTGCCAGCAGGCCATGGGCATTTGGCAGCAGCAGTGGACGGCGGTACCCATTGAGATGGCGATCGCCGATCTGCGCCTCTTCCTCAACCAGCAGCGCCAGCAGGCGTCGCCCCAGGGCGGCGATCGCTGGCCTAATACCGAGTTGAGAGACAATGCTGTGCCGAGCGCGAATGTTGCCCTAACGTTCTAAAAACTCATTCCATTGATACCTAAAGAGCAACAATCCTCAATGCGAGGATGTTGCTCGTCCAAGGCTTTCTCCCGCCCGCTACGGACGTTCGTAGAGATCCAGACGATAGTCTGCGGTGCGCTGACTGGACACAGACTTGAGCTGGGAAACCGCCGCAAAGTCTTGAAAGGCATTGTGCACATCGTCGCCCCGCAGCGGATAACTAGGGGCATCGTGCAGCCAGTGCACTAGCAGCAGATGACCACCGGGCTCCAGCGACTCGTAAATGCGCTGTTGGGCGCTGTGCAGATCGGCCTGGCACCAGTAGTAGCCCACCTCCGAGAGCAAGACTAAATCGAAGCTTTCCTTGGGGTATTCATGGGGCACATTCATCAGCTCAAAACGCACCTGGGGGAGGTGCTTGCAGCGCTGTATGGCCCGCTCTTGGGCCAGGGCAGAAATATCGACCGACAGCAGCGCGTCGCAGCGCTGGGCCAGCTGCTCGGTGAGCACGCCGATGGAGCCGCCGATCTCAAAAGCTGAACGGTAGCGGGGTTTGGGTAGCGCAGCGATGGTGGCGGCGTATTTAGCGGCTTCGTACTCGCTGGTTTCAAACCGCCAGGGGTCGGGGTCGGCCTGGTAAAGGGTGTCAAAAAAATCGGCAGCGAGGGATTGGTCTCGTCCAATATTGCTCATGGGGTTGGCTCTAAATAAATTTCCCAAGGGTTGAGAAAGTTGGCGATTAGCTCAGGCGACAGGCGAAACCCGGTGGGGTCATCGTCAATTAAATCGGTGGTTTGCGATCGGTAGCAGTGAATCGCCTGCCGCTTGAGCGCTATCTGGGGGCCAACATCGAGCCGCCATGCCCGGTAGCCCTCGGCCAGGGGCTGGCGCTGGTGCGGATCCCAATCCCAAATTGGGTATTCGATCACCTGGGGCAGCTGGGGAAGGCTGGCGATCGCCCCCTGCATCAGCTTCCAGCTCGCCCGATGGTCGCGGTGGGGGTCAAACTGATAGGGCAAAAAAATCGTCTGGGGAACCGTCTGCCGCAGGTAAGCCTCGCACTGCACCAGAGCTGACTGGGCTGCCGGTTCCTGGGTACGATCGCCCGCTAGAGATAGGTGCGGTACAGCGCCATCGGGCAGGCCCAAAAAGGTAACGTTCTCAGCCTCCACCTGAAACAGCGCTAAAGCGGCCAGGGTTTCAGCCTGGCGCACCTGCTTCAGCCGAGGGGCCGGATACTGCTGCGATCGCGGATGGGAGCGCGTGCCGTCGCTGATCACCAGCACATGCACCGGGCAGCCCCTAGCGCGAAGCTGGGCGATCGCGCCGCCACAGCCCAGGGTCTCGTCATCGGGATGGGGGGCCACCACCAGCACCGGGGGCTGGAGAGCGTCAAGAGATCGCATCGGCAGCCCCTCTGCCGCCGCAAAGGGCGAGGGGGCAGAAGCAAGCATGTCTAGGCTTGCCATAAGCGATCGGCGGGGATAGTTTGGGCCAGGGCGTAGGCTCCCACCCCCGCCAGGGCCACATCAAAGGCGGGTTGCCGCAGGTAGAGGGTCAAATCGCGAATCACCCGCTCCATGGGGTGGGGCGACAGTAGCCCTCGGGTGCCCACCGATCGCTGGCACAGCTGCATAGTGTCGATGCAAATTTGCTCAATGGCAGTACGCATCATATTGGCGTAGGCCACCAGCTGCCCCAAGTGGGGATGGCTCATCTGGGGCGTGCCGCCAAACTGCGGGTCGTAGGCGGCCAGGCGATCGGCGGCCCCGCGCAGCCAGAGATTGCCGCTCTCTAAGGCGATCGCCATTTGGCCCAGCCGCTCCTGCTGGTAGGGGTGCTCGGTGCGGCCCTCTCCCTGCAAGTATTGCCGCGTGAAATCGAACAGCGCCTCGGCCCCGCCCAGCTGCACGGCGGCAAAGCGCACCACCCCAGCGGTCAGCCAGGGCTGACGCAGGTAGTCGCCCGGTTCGCCAATCAGCGCCTCGGTTCCCAGTTCTACGCCGCTAAAGTCGATTTTGTAGCTGGCCGTGGCGCGCATACCCATGGGCTGCCACCAGTCGCGATCGCAGCGGGTTTGCACCTCATCCATCGGCACAATGCACATTTGCCACGATCCATCGGGCAGCTTGCCGTTGACAAAGGGGCGCTCCACGTAGCCACCCCCTGAACAAAACGTCTTTGCCCCCTGTAATCGGTAGCGGTTGGGGCCAATGGGCAACAGATTTAGACCCTCGGCATCTTCGGCGTTCCAAACCCCGAAAAGTTTTTGTTCTTCGCGGGCCTCGCGCCCGTAGCGCTCAATCTGCGCCGCCGTACCAAAGGTTTGAATCAGCTGGAGCGCGTTGACGTGGCCCTCATACACCCGCCCAATCGCCAGATTGCCCCGACCAATCTGCTTGAGCAGCCGCAGCAAATCGTGGGTCGTCGAGGCATCAATGCCGAGGCCACAGCCTCCCAGATCAGGGCGCAGCGGTGCGGTCAAAAACCCTGCCCTAGCCAGCTGCTCAAACTCCTCCACCGGAAAAGCCCCCGGCTGGTCGATCGCCGCCGCCTGGGTCGCAAAGCCATCGGCCAGTTGCCCAGCCGATCGCAGCAGATCAGCGATCGCCAATTTGGGCGCTAGGGGAATCGTTAAAAGTTCAGCAGTGATGGGAATACCTCCTGGCAAATCAGGCATTACACCCCCAACAGGATGCTTGACCTGACTCAGGTTTAAACATGGGGGATGCCCCTAAGAATGACAGACGCCTGACCGGTAACCCCTCTACCCTTAGGGATATTTAAAGGCGAAGTTTTCCGTAATGATCAAACGGCAAGACACCGCCGCACTTAGACCTTTTTCAAAGTCCAAGATAGGGTTTTGCGAGGAGCCTCTATCAGCGCTTTAGTCAACGCGTCATTTGAATCAAACTTAAGCTGCGATAGGTAAGAAGCATCGACCATCACCGTAAACTTGTCACAAGAAAATGGCCAGGGCGTAACGCTCAAATCGCCCGAGTCTAGCTCATGAATGCTGTAGCGTTTGCCATCGGGGCCTTTAGTAATCTCTAGCTGCCGACCGCCTACGGGAATGTGTCGCTGAGACAAAATCAGCGACAGGCGATCGCACCATTGCATAAAGGCATAGGCCTTTTCGGCATCCTCTTTGGTAACATCAAGTTCGGCCTGCCACTGGGCCTGGCGCTGGCGCTGCTCCTTCAAGAAACTAGCCATTTTAGGATCATCTTCCCCCTTGCCCTGGTTTAAAAAGCACAGGTGCATCGAAATTAGCATCGCCACCCAACGCCCTTGATAAACCGCTTCATCGGCGTGCTGGCTAAGTTTTTCGATGGGCGATTCTTTTTCCAGGGTAAAGTCTAGGGGCGCTCCGGCCTCGGTGAGCTGATCGCCCTCCCACTCTTTTTCGAGGTGGTCGTGGTGGGCGATCGCCGCGATCGTTTCGTAGAGGCGATAGGTTTTCTTGCTAAAGTCCCAATGGCCAGCGATTTGAGCTGCCAAAAGCGCGTGGGCGCGATGATAAATAATTTCCCAGCCATCAGTTTGAAGATTGACAATCATAGATGTAGCTTTCAAAAAAATTAAAGTGACAGTGTTTTTGGCCCCCTGGGTCACTGGCCGCAGATGGGTGCATCCCACTTTTGTAACCCTCACCCTAAATCCCTCTCCCAGGGCGGGAGAGGGACTTTGAATTCGGCCCCCCTCCTCCCATTTTGGGAGAAGGGATTGGGGGATGTAGCTTGCTTCCCGCAGGGTGGGCCAACTTGCATAACTGGGATGTACCCCCGCAAATTCTCTTGAACTGCTGGTTCTAAGAAACTCTAAGCGCTCCGGCCCTACCCAACCTTTCGCCTAATACCGCTACGCGGAGTTCAAAATGCAAAAATCAACGTGAAAAATCCTTAGGATACAGGTATTTCAAGCATTCTGAACAGAGGGTCATCTCTGCCACAGCGTACTAGTCTAGAGAAAATTCTATCGACAAATAAAAGTCCATACAATCAGCATCCAGACAGAGATCTCTAAAGCATGTCTCTATCTGGATGCTGGGTTGAGTAGCTGGGCTAGGGCCAGAGGCTAGCTGTTTGGCCGAACGGCATCGGCGGCACCGTTGACTAAGCCCCGAGCGTTGTCGGCAGCATTGTCAGCGGCTCGCTGGGTCGATTGACCAATGTTTTCGGCGGCCTGTTTTGCCGACTGACCCACCTCTTCGGCCCGCTGTCCCAGAGATTTGTCGCTGTTTTGCTGAATCCGCTGCTCTGCTTGGCGAATCATGCGATCGGCTTTGGCATCGGCGGCCCGAGTATCCATGTCGGTGTCTTTGTGGGGATACATGCCCTCACTCCTAGGCGGATTGGCAGTATCTGAATGGTTATCGACCGGCACCGCCGCCTGGGTTGAACCGCAGGCCGTTGTCGTTAGCACGACTAAGCCTGCCAGAAAAACAACCATCCACTGACGCCAGACGCTAGGGTTGAACATGCGTTTTAGGGCTTGCATAATTAAAGATCCATTGGGAATTCGCTCACAGTCTAAGAGGTTTAAACTGAGGCGATATCTACCGCTAGAGCTGATTAAATTTCGGTTCAGCAGATAGATTCTATACCCCTAGACTCAATCCAAAATCTACCCCGATTGCAGGCATTCAAGGAAGTTTTTTCCAACGCGACTTCTACCGCTCTACAACAAACTAAAACGGTAGGATCACTGATCGAAAACAACCTCTCCTAACGAGATCTAGGCCCTCACCCTAAATCCCTCTCCCAAGCTGGGAGAGGGACTTTGAAAAGTTTTCCGGCTCCCCTCTCCTTCCTGGGAAAGGGGCTGGGGTGTAGCTTGCTTGCCGTAGTATGGGCTGTGGGGCTTTGCGATCCGAGGATACCTAATCCCTCTGGGCACAAGTTACATTTAACCGAACGAGGCGTGGGCTACCGATACCTGGCTTGCATCCACCTCACGGGTGCCGTCTATATGGCTGGCAATATCTACCAGTCGATCTAAAACAGCGCTGTCTTCCACCGAACCAGCTAGACAAATGGCGCTGCCGTGCTGGGTCAGGGTAACAGTGTCAATCGAAGCTAGATCGGGCTGCTGATCCAGAGTCTCAGCCAGCCGATGCACCAGCCCAAAGGAGTCATATTCGCCCTCTAGGCCCATGCACTCGGGTGGCGGTGGCGGCGTGTGCATACCTGCTTTTTCCCGCAGTTCGTTGTCGTAGGTGTTGGTGAGGCCCGGCGTCATCGGGCTGTGGGATGATGCCCCGTGGGTCGGGCCATCGTCGCAGTGCTCAAGATCGATCTGGTTATGCCAAGTCATGGCTAAATATGGGTTTACTAAAGGATTTTTCTAGAAAAAAGTGAGCCTAGATATTCCCTGTCGAAGGGTTAAAAAAGATCGGTCAATGGCTCAAAATGCGATCGATCCCGGTTTGAACAACGGCTTAAATTACTATAGCCGTCGCCAGATCGGTTAGGACATTCTGCACAATCCCTTGGAGCGATGGCTATACGCCAGTGCGCTGCCCCAGTTTTTGCCCATGGTAGTGACTTATGTCCTAGGCGCAGTGGCCAACCTGTAATCACTAATCCGACGCATCCCCTGGCCCAACAATACCCACCTTGTGGCGAAAGGTCAGCTCACCGCCAAACCAGCCGCTCACCATAAGCATCACCGCCACGGTGCAGGATAGCAGCAGCCCCCCAGGGACAATCGCGTCAGCCGGATTGCCCAGACGCAGGCCAACGTTGACAATACTCATCCCCAAGGCACCGATATTCAATACCATATGAGCCCAACCCGCCCGGCGCTTCCGCACCCGAGGAATCTTAACGAAATCGATCATGCCCGTTACACCAGCGGCGACCCCGGCCAATACCCCCGCCCCCAGCAGCCAAAGCCCAGCCCTGGCCCAGAAAAAATCTTGGGTGAGCCAGTAGCCTAGGTCGGTGCCCGCCGCACCGCTTAAAAATGCGATGGGAAATGTGACCAACACCGGGTGAATGGGATGGCCAAAGATGGCGATCGCGCTAGTAGTGCCCGGCCCTCGATATTCCTCTGCCCGACTGTCAATCAAGGGCGGCAGATTGGGGTAAGGCACCGAATCAACTTGAGTTTGGCGATCTTGAACGTCCATAGCAGCAGTCTCCAAGAAATGTTCGTCAATTAATACCGGTATAGACAGCAATAGGTCAGAGCTTAAGCGGCAGAACCTGATGCCCTAGCTGCCAAGTCCAACGACCGATTCAAACCGAGCTTTTAGCCAGTTGCCCGCTTCTTTGAGGTTGTAGGCCAGGGGCTCTTGCACGCTCAAAAACACCCGAGCACAATTGCGCCCCGGCATCCCCGAGATCGACCCGCCGGGGTGGGTGCCCGCCCCCGTCAAAAACAGCCCCTCAATCGGGGTTTGGTAGTTTGCCAACTCGGGCAGCGGGCGAAAGAACACCATCTGGTCGAGGGTCATATCGATGTGGTAGTGGTTGCCCTTGCGCACCCCCAGCCGCTGGGTGAGTTCAGCCGGGCTTTCTACTCGCCGGGCCATGATCGACTGCTTGAGATTGGGTGCATAGTCGGCCAGCTTGTCGAGCACGCAATCGGCCACTTTATTTTTCCGCTCATCAGTCCAGCCGGTGCCGAGTAAGCCTGTGCCCTCGGCATCTTTGATTTGGTAGGGGGCAAAGAACTCGACCCAGAGGGTATGCTGACCCGCCGGAGCCATTGACGGGTCGAGCACCGTCGGCACCACCGCATACAGCGACGGGTCTTGGTCAGGAATCAACCCCTGTAACGGCATCGCGTGGGCGGTTTCCACTTGATCCATCGAGTCGGCAATTAAAATTGAGCCGATTAGGTAGTCGTCTTGGTGGTTGTAGGCCTCAAAGCGGGGCATTTCTGATAGGGCGCAGTCGATTTTGAGAATGCCCTCATTGTTGTTGACGATACGGCGATCGAGCCGCTCGCTTAAACCAGGGGCAAAGGATTGGGCATCAGATGCTGGCACCAAATCTTGAAACACTCGCTGGGCGTCAATGTTTGAAATCACCCCTTTTTTGGCGCGATATTCTTGCCCGCCAACGACCCGTACGCCTTCTACGCGCCCCTGGCTATTGACCAAAAGCTTTTCTACGGAGCGATCGCAGAGAATGGTGCCGCCGTTGTCGTTGACCATGCGCACCAGGGCATCTACTAGGGCACCGGTACCGCCTCGGGGGCGGGCCATGCCGGGGTTGTGGCGCAGCCCCATCATCATCGAGCCGACGGCCAGGGTTTTCTCCGAGGGTGGCCCCCCCAGTTCTGAGGCCAAACGGGCCAGGGGCGCTTTGACAACTTCGCTGTCAAACCACTCGTTGAGCGTGTTTTCGGGGCTATTTAACAGGGTGCGCACCAGATCGAGCGCTTGGTCAACACCCCCAATCAGCGACAGCAAATCTTGCAGGTTGTGCAGCCCATAGTTGCCCAAAATGTCGATGATAGATTTTGGCGGGGCGTTAAACACGGGGGTAATGGCCTGAATGAGGGTATCCCAAAAAGCCATATATTCTTTGTATTTGGCGGCATCTCGCTGGCTATAGCGGGCAATTTCTGCACAGGTTTTATCGACCGATCGGTGGGCTAGAAAGGTTTTGCCGTCGGCCTGGGGACAAAAGACAACCGGGTCGCAAAACAGGTACTCTAAACCGTACCGTTCTAGCTCTAGTTCATCGACCACAGGGCCAAGGTGAATAAATTCATGGTCGATCGCGCAAAGGTTGAAATGAAAACCAGGAGCTTCCTCTGGCAAGGCTTCTTCTGTGGTGGCAGCCCCGCCCGGAATCGACCGCTTTTCTAACAGCAGGACGCTATAGCCTGCCTTCAATAAATATCCAGCACAGACCAAGCCATTGTGACCCGCACCAATTATGACAACGTCGAAAGTCTGCATAGAATCATGGGTAGTTATGTGCCCTGATAATAGAGAAATTTCTCTCAAAGTCGGCCTACCCTCGGAAGTATATTTAGTGAAGAAATGTCTTAGTTAAAGGCCATATTCAAATAATTCGAAACCTTGCAAAAAGTAAAGTTTATCCGCTGGTTGAGACAGATGCTTTTTGGTTTTTGCCCAGGCGCTAAATCTGACTTAAATACTGGAGTCTATTTTGTCGAGAGGTTCACACATTAAAAAATCCTTCTACCCCAGCACAGGTAGAAGGATTTTTTCTAGAACTTAAGCGTCGGATTAGAGACGCCACAGTCGGCAGCCGTTGTGACGGTGAGTATAGACTCTCCTAGATCTGTGACGAGCGATCGGTGCTCAGTTCAGAACCCGAACCATCGCGCAGAAAAGCAGGAGTTTTCTTGTCGAAGTAGTTGTTGATGAAGGTGTTCACCGCAGACAGCACCAGGGGACCTACCAAAAAGCCGATAATGCCGGTCACGTAGAACCCTGGCACCACCAGAGAGGCCAGCCACAGGCAGAGGCCGTTTAAAACTAGCGAAAAGGCCCCAAAGCTGATGGCGTTGATGGGCATAGTCAGGGTTTGCAGTGCCGGGCGCAGGAAGGCATTGACCAAACCGACTGAAACAGCAGCGATCGCCGCCGCAGTCAGTGTATTAATAGTGACACCGGGCACAATCAGGTCAACCACCAGCAGGCTCAGAGCCGTAGCCAAGCCAGATAAAAGAACGCTCCACATAGTCATCTCCTTAAAAAATTACAGACCTTGGGGAAAATTGCGTCGGAGCTAAACCAGAGCGATTAACACGCCAAAAAAGCCCAGAACAGTTTCCTACGGTCTAAGTTTGTTTCACCTACATTCCACGGTAAAAACCAAGCTCAGTATCTGTGTCTACTATTGGATAGATAAGCTAAAAATATAAACTAATGTTTCAGCAAAGCTTAGAAGCATGGGCGAGCACTCAATATCCTTCTCTGAGCAAAAAACATCATATTCTACCAATCGGATTTGGCGAAGACGGCCAAAGTCGTGGGGCGAACAGCAAGCTATGTCTCTAGGCAGAGTCACCCTACTGCGCTTGAGAGATACGTAACCTCTGGGGATTGCCTACAGTACTGATCTACACCGGTAGGGTGCGATCGCATCGCGCCCTTACCCATTAACTTGAATTGGAGTGACTCTATGTTGATCCCATTAGAAACTGGAATGGTGGCTCTTGGTCTTGGAGCAGCTCTGCTCTTAGTCCGTTCACCTAAGGCTGGGCAGTCAGGGCTAGTGGCCCTGACCTGTCTGGCAATTTTGCTGGTTGGGTTTACTCAGCCTGCTTTGGCTGGCGCAGTCAACGGCGATGTGTTGACAAATGACCAACAAAAACTCAACGAAACCCTTCAGTCAAACCCTGCCGACAATCAGTATCAAGGCATTGAATATGCTGATGTCAAAGGTGCTCCCCTAGGCGATCAGGAGATTACCGACAGGGTCGAAAGCCAGGTTCCTGAAAACTTGAAAATTAGCGTGTCCAATGGCTCAGTGCGGCTGTCGGGCAAAGTCAGCGATCGCGAAGCCGCCCAGGCCATTGTTGAAGAGGTTAAATCCATCCCTGGAGTTCACGAAGTCGCCTACGATCTGGGCTTGAAGAACATATCGCGCAAGTAACGAGTTCAAAGATAGCCATCGCCAGATCGCTAGGGCGCTGTATGTAGCCTTTAGAATGGTAGTTCTACGGTAGTGCCATACTGATTCTAGGATTTCTGTACTCAGCACAATGGCTATCTTCATATCTTTAATCGGCGGTATACCGCCGATTTTTTTGTGCTTAATGTATTGAGCTGGCAAAAGACAACAGATAAATAGACGAGGCTTTTACGTAGGAAAGCGCAATAAAATACAAGACGATTTAGGTTGGGTTTAGCCCGTTAACAAGGCCTTGCCGAAGGCAATAACCCAACGCCTGCATGGGTTACGCGATCGCTAACCCATCCCAACCTTGAATTATCCCAACCACTTAACTGTCAGCAAATCAGGTTAAAATAGTATCTAATTCGCTATTATTTTATCTATCAAAACTCTTTGAGACTCAAGCAATGGCTAACGAGATTAAGCCTTTTGACATTAGCACTACCTTCGTTGTCATAGATGCTGAAGGGAGTGCTATACCTGTCCCAGTAGGCGATAACTTTTACGAAGAACTCGATCGCAGCTTCGGCAACTTCAAAGATAAACGTCTCGTCTCACACCACAGATTTAGCCAAGACTGGGACAGTTGGGAAATGCACCCTGCCGGAGAAGAATTTGTCTGCCTACTTTCAGGCCAAGTCGATTTCGTTCTGGAGCAGGACGGTGCTGAAACTATAGCGGCATTGACCACAGCCGGAGCCTATGTCATTGTTCCGCAAGGCGTATGGCATACTGCTAGGGTTCATCAGCCCAGCTCTGTACTCTTTATTACGCCTGGGGAAGGAACCCAGCATCGAGCTATTTAATCAGGCTAGATCATCGTTTAAAGTTTCAAATGAAAAGAGGTTCAGCATACTGAACCCCCTTTAAATACAGACTTTCGAAACCGGACTTGGCGTTAGGCGGCGCGATCGCAGTTAATCATCCACGGTGTACCAAACTGGTCAACGACCATACCAAACCGGGCCGCCCAAAAAGTCTCTTGGATGGGCATCTTAATAGTGCCATTCTCAGCCAGGGCTGCAAAAATATGCTCAGCCTTATCTGGATCTTCAATGGCAATTAAAACAGAGGTACCTTTAGGCTCCTCAAAGTAGTCCGGCATGCTGTCGGCCCCCATGAGTTCTTGATCGCCTAGAGTCAGCTGAGCGTGCATAATTTTGTCGCGCCAATCTTCAGGTGTTTGGTCGGCCATTGGCGATTCTCCATAGGTCATCTTGTCACCAACTTCACCGCCTAAGACCTGCGCATAGTAATCAAACGCGGCCTCGCAATTGCCATTGAAGTTGAGGTAAGAATACAGTTTCATAACGCCCTCCTAGGGCTAAAGAATAAGTGAACAATCAAAGCTGGGTTTCAGGGTCAGGGGAGCGAAAATCCAGCCAGTACAAAAAACGATGGGCGTAACAAACCGCTGGGGCAAATGTGGTGGGTCACGCGAGTTGATGGCCCACCCAGCAAACCCCTACTCAGGGACAGCGCCGGGTTCCATATACATCAGCTCCCAAATATGGCCGTCTAAATCTTGAAAGCCGTGGGCATACATAAACCCATAGTCTTGGGGTTCGTTATAGGTTGAGCCACCGCCACTGACGGCCTTGCCCACTAAACTATCGACCTCTTCACGGCTATCGCAGGATAGGCAAACTAGCACCTCGGTACTCTTGGTGGCATCGCAGATGGGGTTTGGGGTAAAGGTTTTGAACTTATCGTTGGTCAAAAGCATGACGTAGATGTCATCGCTGACAATCATGCAGGTGGCAGTTTCATCGGTAAACTGCGGATTGAAGGCAAAGCCGAGCTGAGTAAAGAATTCGATCGCCTGGTCGAGGTTTTGGGTAGGCAGATTGACAAAAATTTTGCGTCCCATGGTGGGGCTCCTTGTGCGATGTGTAGGGGCTTGAACCTGGCTGTTCAGGGTGTCATCACCTGGGGCGACGCCCTGAACAGTTATTAGAGCATTGGCTTAACAGCTCGGATTAAATGGTATCGAGCAGTGCTCGTGCATAATCTGCCATTCACCTTGCCGCTTCTGATAGCCAGCGGTGATGCGCAACCACATCTGCGCTGCTGGATGATCGGCAGCAACGCCGGTATAATGCAGCATCCAGTGGGCTAGGGCCAGGTCGCCGCTAATAGTGATGCTGAGATCCTGCATCTCGGTGCCCGAGGAGTCGGGCATATAGGGCAAACTGCTTTCCCACATTTGGCGAATGGCAGCGACACCCTTGAGCTGGAGCGGCGGCTTAACGTCAAATAGAACGGCATCTGAGCCATAGTGAGCCATAATCTGGTCGAGGTTTTTGGCACAGATACCGTTGGCCTGATCGGTAATCAGCTGTCGAATTTGGGCTTCGTCGCGGGTAATTGTGTGCGTGCTAGTCATAGGAATATCTCCAGGGATCTAGTGGGGGCCAGGGAGTTGTTTGCAACCAGAATCTCCCTGCTTTGTTAAGTAATCGAATGGAGGTGAGTGAGATCGACAGGTAGAGCTACCTTCTTAAAAAAACCTGCAAAGATCAGCCGCTATCGGCGAGATGGCAGGCCAGTCAACTCTATTAAGGGGCGAATTTCGACGGTGCCCTTGTGTGCCGAGGGAATGCGACCGGCGATCGCGATCGCATCGTCCAAATCCTCCGCCTCAATCAGAAAATAACCGCCCAGCTGTTCTCGGGTTTCGGCAAAGGGGCCATCGGTCACCAAACGCTTGCCGTCGCGCACCCGCACGCTGGTGGCGGTGGCCACCGATTGCAGGGGCGATGCCCCCAGATACTGACCCTTAGCGTGTAGATCCTGGGTGAGTTTGACCGAATCTTGGTAGCAGCGCTCCTGCTCGCCCTCGCTCCAGACGTTTTCATCGCTGTAAATCAGCAGCATGTATTTCATGGTTTAGCTCCCAAGGTTGACGGCTTTTATCGCCATCACCAGTATGGTTAGAACATTCTGAAGTTGCTGGAGCGAGGGCTAGTTCGCCACCCGAGTTTTCGCTATAGACAGTAGCCGATGTCTAAGGCAAACTGGCCACCGCTATACATCGGCTACTGTCGCCAGTAGTGGGCCGTCATAAATTGATGCCATTGGCCCTCACCGGTGAGAATCTGTGATGTCATAATTCGGTGGTCGTCGCTGACAAACTGAATGATGTCTTTGTACGGAGCCATCAAGCCTTGACTAAAATCAGGCCCTTCAGTTTCTAGGGTTAGCGTCTGCTTAGCCTCATCTAGAGAGCCGCTATAGACCCACATATGGGTCATCATCGAACCGACGAAGGTGCCGGTGTAGCGTTGGGCTTCGGGATTGTAGCCCAGGGTCATGAGGGTGGTGCCGGTGTCGCCATCGGGCATTTCGCCCTCGCCTTCGGCCAAAATCCAAAGCCCGCCCAGGGTACGAACGACCTCCTTGCCGCGAGTTTTTGACGGGGGTTGATCTGGCCCCGCGCTGCATTCACATTCGCTGACCCAGTTGCCAACGAGTTTATCGAGCCATTGGTGTTCTGTCTGAGGTTTGATATCCATAGTTTTTCTCCAAATGTCTTGCGAACAGAGTTAAAACAGGTGATCGAGGAAGCAGCTATCCGCCCATCGACGGCCCTGACAGCAGCAGCTACGGATAGCTGAAAGCTCTGATGTACCGCAGGATGCGCACGGCCACCCAGCGTCAAGTCAGCGACAGTCATCCATAGGTCGGTCGCTGCGGCCAGCCAGCGGGGGAATCCTCAAAGGCTTGCTGCCGACCGTAGGGGGTGATATCGAGCAGGCTGTAGGCATTGGTCAGGTTTTCACAGCCTCGGGCATAGGTCGAGTAAGTGTGAAAGACCTCGTCATCGATGCGAAAGAACACGCTCATACCGTGGCTTTCGCCTTTCATGAAGTGCTGTTCCTGGTTGCTAGCCAATTCCTCCTGGTTGCGGTAGTTGTACTGCACTGGTGCCACCGCTGCATCTAACGTGACGTGAAAATCGTAGTTAAAGTCGCTGCCAAAGGAAGACACCCAGGGCAAAGTCCACTGGTGACGCGCCTTGTATTCACTGAGCTTGGCCAACGGAGCGCGGGATACGAGGGCCAGCGTGGTATCGCGATCGTAGAGCAGACTGATATCGCCGATGGCGTTGACCAGGCCGGTGCAGCCGGTGCAGCCATTCTCCCACGCCGGGTCAAACATAAAGTGGTAGACCAGCAGTTGGCGACGGCCCTCAAATAAATCGAGCAGAGTTGTTTCCCCATTGGAGCCGTCGAACCGGTAGGTTTTGTCTAGTTTGACCATGGGTAGGCGGCGACGCTGGGCATTGACGCGATCGCGCTGCCGGGTCAGGGCTTTTTCGTCCGCCAAAAGCGCTTTTCGCTCCGCTAACCAGGTGTCAGCCGACACCACGAGCGGATGGGCAAGGGTAGTGGTAGTCATGGTGGTTTCTCCGTAAATTTCTAACGTTGGTAGGTTCAGTAGATCGAAAAGCCTCTGCTGCCCCTCACCCCCAGCCCCTCTCCCAGGGAGGAGAGGGGAGCCGGAAAACCTTTCAAAGTCCCTCTCCCAGAGAGGAGACCAGAAACAGGTATCTATTGCAAGTTGCTCACGAGGGCTGTGCGTTCGTTCACCAAGGCGTTAACCGCCTCATCCGCCGGGCGAATCTCGAAGGGGCCGTTGCGCACCCCAGGATGGCGCGACATCAACTGAATGGCGTGGTTGAGATCGCGGGCCTCCAGCAGCAAGATGCCGCCGATCTGCTCCTTGGTTTCGGCAAAGGGGCCGTCGGTAACCACGACTTTGCCGTTCTGGTAGCGCAGCGTTGCCGCATTGCGAATGCTTTGCAGCGCTTCACCCCCAATAAAGTGGCCGCCCCGCCGCAGTTCGTCATCGTAGGCAAAACATTCGGCCATTAGATTCGCCTGTTCGGCTTCAGAAAGCCCATCCCACTGCGTTTCGTCGAAATAGCCTAGACAGATAAATTTCATCATTGCCTCCAAAATTGGGTCTGACACCAAATCCTGTTTGCATTTCCCCGCTTTGTAAGGACGCATGGCGTGCGCCCTAGGGGTATTTGGTTTGCAGCAAGGTGATTGCTTTTGGATTTGGTCTGAACTGGTCACCTTTGTGAATTAGTCGTTCGGTCGGGTGACAGATCGACAGCGGAGCAAAAGTTTTTCTAAATTTTTTGAGCGTCTCAGATACAGGGATAGATCAACCCTTCGAGGGCTTGTCTGAGGGCACCCTTTGTCCCCAGCTCAGCCCTCATGCAGTAAGACCCTATCTCAGACCAGTTCGCGCAGGCGGCTTTCGAGAAACCGGCGCTCGGGTTCTTGCTTGACTAGCTCTAGCGCCCGCTGATAAGACGCTTTGGCACCAGCGGTTTTGCCTAGCTGGCGGCACAGGTCGGCCCGCGCCGCGTGGGCCAGGTGGTAGTGGGCTAGATCGCCCTCGGCCAAAATGTCATCCAGCAGTTGCAGGCCCGCCAGGGGGCCGTCGCGCATGGCCACGGCCACCGCTCGATTGAGCTGCACAATGGGAGATGGCTCAATCTGGGCCAGCAGGCTGTAAAGCCCGACAATTTGCGCCCAGTCCGTTGCGGCGGGGTCGGGGGCTTCGGCATGGACGGCGGCGATCGCCGCCTGAATCCCGTACGGCCCCACCTGGGCTGACGACAGGGCCTGCTGCACCAGCGATCGCCCCTCGGCAATCTGCTCCTGATTCCACAGCGCCCGATCTTGGTCGGCCAAGAGAATTAGATCGCCCGTGGCCGAGGTGCGAGCCTGACGGCGCGACTCTTGCAGCAGCATCAACGCCAGCAGCCCCATCACCTCGGGGTTGGGCAGCAGCTCTAGCACCAGTCGCCCCAGGCGAATCGCCTCGCCCGAGAGGTCGGCCCGCGTCAGCGATGGCCCCGAAGACGCCGCATACCCCTCGTTAAACACCAGATAGATCACCTGGAGCACGGCCTCTAAGCGATCGGGCAGATCTTCCAGTGACGGCACCCGATAGGGAATGCCCGCCGCGCGAATTTTGGCCTTAGCCCGCACAATGCGCTGGGCCAGGGCGGGCGGGGCCACCAAAAAGGCGCTGGCAATCTCCTCGGTTTTGAGGCCGCAGACCTCGCGCAGGGTCAGCGCCACCTGGGCATCTTGGGGCAGCGCCGGGTGGCAGCAGGTGAAGATCAGCCGCAGGCGATCGTCCTCGACCTCCTCATCGCTGGGTAGGTCGGGCTGGGCCTCGAGCCGCTGGGCCAGATCAGCCAGCGAGGCATCAAAGCGGGTGCGGCGGCGCAGGTTGTCGATCGCCCTAAACCGACCCACCGAAACTAGCCAGGGCCTGGGTTTAGCCGGCATACCCTGGTGGGGCCACTGCTCCATCGCCACGGCAAAGGCTTCGTGCAGCGCCTCCTCGGCCAGATCAAAGTCGCCCAACAGACGAATGAGGGTAGCAAAAACCCGGCGCGACTCAGCCCGGTAGATGGCCTCTACCTGTTTCTGCATCGGGGAGGGGTCGGTCATGGCTAACGCTCCTGCCAGCAAAGTCCATCCTTAGAGCCATTCTAATATGGTTCAAATGAACTATCCCTTTGTAAACTATTTATAGCATTAGGGGACACTGAGCTAAGGCGACTTCTGGGAAACAGTTTCCCCAATGGTGAACAATGCCGACCCTACAGCGGCTACAGTCACTGCATAACAACGGGATTGTCTTGCCTAAAAATTCCCTAAGTTCTGTGGGGCAGCGTCAGTGGTTTGGCCTCGACCAATATTTATCAATCGTTAAGCTTTCCGTTGGCTAAGCCTCCCAGAACCGGAATCGCGCCCGTTCCCGCCGTCCGCTGACAAAAACGGCAGCGGCTATGGATCGGTGCAGTTGAGATCAACATCAAAGTGGAAGGGGTCGAGGGCATCGCTAGCGCCCTGGGCCGCACTGCGACGGCTGCTTTCTAGGCCATTGTGCAAGGATTGGATCTCAGAGTTGAATCGCCCTCGACACAGGGTCAGGTCAAAGGGGGTGGATACGGTGCCGTTGTAGGTTTCAAAGGCGCTGACGTGCTGCTGCTCATGGGGCGCAAGCACGGTGTAGATCGCAGTTTGCACCCGCTGCTGTTGGCAGGCGGTGAGATGGGCAAAGTCGGCGATCGCAGGCAGGGTAACGGTAGTGGTAACCCTAAAAGTAGACACCAGCGTGCCCGTCGCATGCACGCATTGCCTGGCCCGGCAGCCTTCGCAGCCCTCGGCAGGGGCCGTGACCACGTCCTGGGTGGCAAAGCTATTGCTGAACCTGGCCCCCGTTCGCCCCTGAAGCCGCAGGCTGTTGCCGTAGACAACGGTGGTGTGGGGCTCACCTTCGCCCTCTAGGTTGGGTAGGGGCTCAGCGGTGGGGCGATCGGTCGCAGCCAGGGTTGCATCAGCCTCGGCTTCCTCTTGGGCAGTTGGCTCAGCGGTAGGGACTAACGCCCGCTGTAAAAATAGAGGTATACCGGCACTGTTCCCCACCTCTTGAAGTGCTGCCGGACGACGCGATCGCCGCCCCCGCAACAGTCGCCTGCGGTTAGGTCGCGCTTTGACGGCAAATTTGGTGACCATAGGCGTCTCTTCAGCTAGCAGGTCTAGTCATCTGAGTCTGTTTCTTGGGGTGGAGGAATGACTGGGCGAACCGGCGTAGTGGCCCCGGCGGGTACCGGTGTCCCCGCTGGCACAACCGTCAAATCGATATCAAATCCCGTCAGCACCTCAAAGTCTGGCGGTATTCCATACTCCTGTAGAGCCGCTGGTGTGAGCTCATTGCTGGCAGCCGTTCTGTAGCCACCGCTGACCCTCGCCGTAGCAATCTGCCCGCCCCCCTGCACAATCGAGTTGTTGGCATATTGTACCGAGTGAGTATTGAGAATACCCTCGTTTAAGGCCACACCGGCCCGTTCTGCCGCCGCCAGTTGGGCGACCGTTTTGACATTGATGATGGTGCTCAAATGCACCGTTCTTGGGGTGCTAAAGGGTAAGCCGCTGCCGCTAGGGACTCCCGCTCGCTCTTGCAAGAGCTTCATCTGGCGCATGGTCATATAGGTTTCTAGCGGCGTTCCTCGGTTGGGCACCATGGCGGGTTCACTCCGTACCCAGCGCAGGGGCCTCGGTATGCTGTCCAGAAACGCGTAGTGGTAAATAAATTCGCCAGTTGATGTGTTAAGCCCCCTTGACATCGAGCCGCTGGTGCCGTCAGGTGCTGTCACTGTTGTGTTCACAACGATTTCTGTGCCGGGGGGCACAACGGTTCCAGGGGAAGGAGATATGCGATCAACGAAGGTATAACCATTCGGGTGAACAGCTGGATCTATGCCCTCGTAGAGGCCCGGCACTCGTTCAGTTTGTTTACCACCAGGTGCGGTAGGTTCCGCCGGGGTGGGTTCGGCGGGACGGGGAGTTGTGGGTTCCGCCGGAGTGGGTTCGCCAGGGCGGGGAGTCGTGGGTTCTGCTGGAGTGGGTTCGGCAGAACGAGGAGTCGTGGGTTCTGCTGGGGTGGTTTCGGTGGGACGAGGGGCGGTGGCTTCTGCCGGAGTGGGTTCAGTGGGACGGGGGGCGGTGGGAGTTGTTTCACCGGGGCGGGGGGCGACTTCGGGGGGTGGAGCGAGGTCTTGGGGTGGGGCCGGTTTAAACGGGGATGGAATACCTCTGGCCCCCAAAAAGCCGTTGACACCATTCATAGCGCGCTGCCCGAGGGCGGTGCGACCGCCAACCTCACCCAATTTGGCCAAACCGATGATGGCGACCATGCCAGCCATTTGGGTGGCGTCTTCACTCATCTGTTCAGATTGGCCCTGTAGCTCGGTGGCCGTTGAGGCGGCAGCGGCATCGATCAGGTCTTTTAGCCCAGCAATGAACTGGAACAGAAGGGCAAATTTTGCCCAGGTGAGCGTCCAGCCACCAACGGTAGTGACCACTCCCCAGAAGAAGCTGATGAAAGGAGCCAGGGCCGCTGCCGCTGCGCCAAAGGAGAAGAGGCTGCCGATGATGGCGATCGCCGTCAAAATTACCGCAATGGCCGTGGCTGCCAGGGTAATGCTGCCCAGAATATAGGTGATGCCGGTAACGATTTCAGCCGTTGACTTGATGGCATTTTCCCAGGTGCGGTCTTCGCCCGTGATCAGATTGGTGGCATTCGCGACCCCCGACAGGGTCATGTTCAGCCCCGAGACGATTCCCTGTAGGCCAATGCGGGGGTCAACAAAGCCTTGCAGCAGGTGGCCAAAGAAGCGGGGCCACTCAGCCGTGGCCGCAGAATTCAACAGATTATCCAAAGCCAGCGATGAGCCAATCATGGCTTTGTCCCACATGCTGGCGCGCTCTAGATTGGCCCCATAGCGATCGCTAATTTCTTGGATTTGAGCGGCCCGGCGGCGTTCGTGCTCGGCGTACTGCTGCTGACGGCGCTCCTCATCAATGGGTTCATAGCCCGTGAGAACCGAGCCTAACCCCGTCGCAGAGACATGCCGCTGCGCCCACTCATCAATGCCCAGATTGATCCGCTCAGGGGTACGTTGAATCAAGGTAGGCGTGCCCCCTTCTGCTTCAGGGGGCGCGGTTGAAGCGGGTACCGCCGCCATGCCGGTCTCATAGTCAGCCTGGGCCTGATGAATTTGGGCCTCTAAATCCACAGAAGCCTGAATCAGGCTCTGGCCGTTTTGATCGAGGGTATCTGCCTGACTGATTAGGCTGTTGGGCTGCTGGGCCAGGCCGTCAAAGTGGGCTCGGGTAGCAGCATTTTGGGCTGCTAGTTCGGCCAGTCGCCCGTCGGTCTCGGCCAGGGTCGTATCGACGCTGGTGAGTTTTTCCTGGGTTTGCTCATTGGTGGCTTTGGCGGCTTCTGCCTCCTGGCTTAACGATGTGGCCTTGGCCTGGGTTTGGCCAAAGGTAGCATCGGTGGCCTGGGTATCTTGATTGACCCGATCTACATCCTGACCCTGCTCCCTGGTCTTGGTGACGGCCTCGTCGTCGTCGGGGGTGTTGGCCGCTGTCTCCGCCGACACCCCGCTGACTTCTGAGGTCATCGGTTCAGAGTCGGCCTTGCCTTCGTCGGCCCTAGCTTGGTATTCGGGAACCTGGGTGGCAACGGTTTCGGCTTTTTGCTCAGAAACCGTCAGAGCCTCATTGGCCTGGCCCAGCACCTCGCGACGATACTCTAAATCGCCCTGCACCCGCTCCAGGTTGGTATCCACCTCATTCATGCTGCCCTTGGCCAGCATGATGTTGCCGCGAATGGTCAGGGCGTTACCTTTCTGCTCGGCAGCTCCCTGACGTAGGGCTTGGCCCTGGTCTCGCAGCACCTGGGCCTGATCGATCAGGCCCACCATTTGGGCATCGGCGGCGGTGTTGGCGGGCAGGGGCTGACCCGCTGCATCCACTGGGGCCGCGGGTTGCAGGAGGGTCATGGCCGGTGGCGAGGTGTTGACGGTTTGAGATCCCGCTTGGGTAAATATCTGGTCAGCTAACCCGGCGGCCTGGGTGGCGCTTGCTTGCGCTTCTCCTTCGCCATCGCCTCCCCCATCGCCTGCGGCTGCTCCAGCGGCAGCGTTTTCTACATTGGTAATAGGCTCGGCAGGGGCTTCGACTTCGCTTTGGGCCTCGTTACCAGCCTGCTCGATTTGTGGGGCTTCTTCTGCCGGCCGATTGACGACTAGAGCGGCGTCAGGGGAAAGGATGCCTTTTTGCTGGCTGATCTCGCTGCGATCGATGTCGTTAATATCGGTGGGAGCATTTTCTTCATCAACCTCAGGTGGGTTTTCTTCAGCCGCTTGCTGTGCGTCTTGAATGCGCTGCTCCATGCGGCGACGGGGTTCGGCTATGTCTTCGGGGTGTTGGTTATCTGAGAGCTTGCGCTGAATCCGCTGCACCCTGCCACCGTCAGCGCTCTGCTGCACAACGTGGGTGGCTTCGTGGGCCATGAGATGAAGATCGTCGGGGTTCTGGTGTTCGCCCAGCCAGATGTGGCGATCGTGGGTGAAGGCTTTGGCTTGCAGGGAGGATGCGATCGCCCGATCTGCCGGTTGGGCATGAACCCTGACGTGGCCTAGGTCAGAACCCAGGGCGGGTTCTATTTGCTGACGCACCTGGGGAGAGAGAGGTCGACCGGCATCCGCCGTAGCTAGCCCAGACGGTGGCGGAGCTGAGGGTGAGGCCGTGGGTTGGCGCTGCACCCGCTGCTTTGAGTTGGGTGCTAGGGCAGGATGGGCAACGGCCTGGGCAACCCGGTCTGCTTCTTGCTCATAGACATCGCCAGGTTCATTGACGATCAGTTTGGGTTGAATAGTTTCGAGCGCATCGGCATCTCGGGACGCGACTGGCTCCAGAGGGTCTTCTTCTGAGGGGTCTTGATCACCTTCGGTGGCACAATCCGTGCATTCCCGCTGAATAGACGATGGGGAACTGGGAGAGAGGAGCTTTGTCTGCACAACTGCCGCTTCACCTAACGGCTCCTTTTCCAGAGACTTCACCTCGGTCTCATCGACGTCCTCGGCTTCCTCTGACTGCCGCTGATCCGTTATCGATCGCTGCAAAAACAGGGGCATACCGCTGGGGGTGCCGCCATCTAGCTGCCCACCCGCCGTCTCTACCCCGGCCTTGGTGGCGCGGTGGGCAGATTTGGGAGCAGCTTCGGTTTTGACGGCAGGGGCAGATTCCATCGGCGGGGCCTCTTGGAGACAGACGGATCAGCGGTGGGTTTGCAGGGCGACGGGCATTTGGCGGCCCAGTTTGCGATATTCAGCGCCCAGTCCTTGCAGGACATCGGTGAAGGCGATCGCCCGATCGGCCTCCTGGGCCAGCACCGCCGCCGTCAGCACCGCATTGCGGATATGCCCGCCGCAGAGGTCGGCGGTGGCGGCCAGCTGGTTCATGTCCTGGGGCGTGAGCTGGTGCTGGTCGCCCAGGTGGGCCTGCCAGAGGGCTCGCCGCTCCTGGGGCCGGGGCAGGGGAAACTCGATCACCATGTCGAGCCGGCGAGAGAAGGCGGTATCGAAGCGCTGGCGGCTGTTGCTGGTGAGAATGGTGATGCCGTCAAAGGTTTCGATGCGCTGGAGCAGATAGTTGGTCTGGGCATTGGCAAAGCGATCGTTGGCCTGCTGCACATCGGTGCGCTTGCCAAACAGCGAGTCGGCTTCGTCAAACAGCAGCACCACCTCGGCCCGCTCGGCCCGGGCCAGCAGTTGGGCCAGGTTCTTTTCGGTTTCGCCAATGTATTTGCTGACCACCGAGGCCAGGTCTACCCGGTAGAGAGGCATGCTCAGCTGGGTGGCCAGCCACCCGGCGGCCAGGGTCTTGCCGGTGCCCGAGGGGCCGACAAACAGAGTGCGCACGCCGGGGTAGTAGCGGGCTGTGGCAGACACGCCCAGCCCTTCAATTAGGGTGTCGCGCACCCGGCAGCGCTGGAGCAGCCAGTGCAGATCTTGCTTGAGGGGGGCAGGAATCACCAGGGCGTCGTCGCCGATCGGCTGGGTGAGGGGCTGAGCCAGGGCGTCGAGGCCCACGCCTTCGCTGCTCCAGGCGGCGGCGCGAATATCTTCTACGGTGGGCTGGTCGTGGCCCTGAAACTGGCTGTGGTGGCGGGCTAGCCGCCCGAGCTGGGCGATGCGGCCGCTGCCGTGGCGGTGATGGCGGGCCAGCTCGGCCGCCAGGTCTGGGTTGGCGATCGCCTGCTGCCAGAGGGTTTGGCGCTCGTCCTGGTGAGGCACCGGCAGCGTCCAGCTGAGCACGTCGCGACCGATCGCATCGAGGTAGCCATCCGGGCCGGTCAGGGCCAGCAGCGGGCCATCGCTAAAGGGAATGGGGGGCAGCGTGCGGTGCTCGCCGGGGGCCAGGTCTACGGAAAACACGGGCAGCAGGCGGCGCAGCCTCAGCCAGGGGCCGAGCCCTGGCAGATCTTCGGTGTCGATGAACAGTGGGCGGCGGTGCATGGCCTGGGCGATCGCCGCCGCCACCGTCTCCCCCTCGGCCTGGGAGCCGGTGCGAATCACCAGCAGGCGCTGGCCGCTCGGCAAGCTTTCCCCATAGCGGGCGATGGTGGCCTGAATCGACGGGGGCAAAGGCACCGGGGGCGTATCCCCCAGGCCGAGGCGAGTCCCCGCCAGGGTGCCATCCTGGCCGTCTAGGCCAAGGCAGAGGTGCAGGGGCACACTCAGGGTTTGCTCGGGCAGGGGGGCACGGTCGTTGAGGCGGATGAGCAGACCGCTCTGCAGGGCGGCCCCGTTGACCAGCACCGCGAGGGGCGATGGGCCGCTGACGGTGGCGGCGAAGGCGGCGGCGACCAGGCTGAGGGTGGGCCGCGAGCCGCCGATGGGGGCCTGCACCCGCGCCAGGGTGCGGCCGACTAAAACATCGTCTTCGACGGCAGCGGCCAGGGCAATGGCGAGCAGCTCTATCCCGGTGAGGGAGAGGTCTTTGACCAGGCGCAGCAGGGGCACATCCTGGGGAATCGGCTGGCGCAGGTAGTCGGGCAGAGAGTCAAGCCAGCCCGTCCCAGTGCTGGCCACGGCGGGCAGGTGCGATCGCAGCCACTGGAGTTCGGGCGGATCGCTGGCGGCATCGATAGGCGGTTCTAGCTGGGCGGCGATCGCGGCCAGGGCGTAGGTGCGCAGCCGCACCGAGGGCTGGGTAAATCGGCTCTCCATGGCTCACTCCCGGTAGGTGTAGTGGAATTGCACCACCCGCCCCAGCCAGGGCAGCCAGCCGGGGTTCAAGTCGAGCCCGGCCCGGCGAATGCGCATATCGCCCTGGGCCGGGTCGAATTCAAGATCCAGGTGGGTGCGGGTGGCGCTGACCAGGGCCGAGCGGCAGACCAAGTCGTGCAGGCCGATGTGGGCATAGCGGCGGCACCAGCGGCGCAGGGCGGTCAGCCAGCTCGCAATCAGCCAGTCAAAATCTTCGGCAGGGGTGGAGGGGGCGGACGCGGCATCAATCTCGGCCAGGGCTTGCCAGGGCTGTAGTGCGGGCGGCGGTGACCCCGTCCAGAGCGCCAGGGGCAAACGTCCAGAATGGTCGAACAGTAGGGGTTGACCGGAGTCGGTCGAACACTGCCTCAGGGGCCGCGCTGAGGTGAGATCGGGATACCACTGGGGCGGGGCCACAAAGGGACAGTGGGCCGGGGGGGGAATCAGATCAGGGGCGATCGCCAGCAGCACTGGGTCATCGTCCTGGGCACCGAGGCGCTGGGCCAGGCGGTAGAGCAGATGGTGGGGCAGGCTGGCATCGGCCAGGTGGGGATGGGTGTCGAGGAAGGTGGGCAGACCGAGGTAGTGAAGGGCGGGGAGGCAGAGGTAGAGGCCGCCGAAGGGGGAGGGGCGGGAGGTGAGGGGGAGTGGGGGAGTGGGTGGGTGGGTGGGTGGGTGAGCAGGGTTGGGTTGGGGGGTGGGGGGTGAGGGGAAGGCGGGGGGGTGGGCAGGGCTGGCGGTTGGCGCGCTTTCATGGGAGGACGGGGATTGGGGGGAGGGGGATTGATCCTCGATCGGGGGTGGGGTGGGGTTGAGGGACTGGGGAGGTTGGGTGAGCTGGTGGATTAGGTGGTGCGATCGCGCCGCTAGCCGCTGGTCTGCGGCCTGGATGGGGTGGGCCACCACCAGTGCGGAGGCTGCCAGCCAGAGCGTGCGCGGGTCGTCGGTACCCCAGTGGCGAGTCCAGGTCGAGAGCAGGTCAATCCAGGGCTGGGGAAGAGGCGGTAGGGGGTGGGCGGGCGACCCTTGCCAATCGGTTTCGCTGGGGGGCAAGGAATTTGGAGGATGCTGTCTCGGATAAGTCGGGTTGCCATTCTCTGTCGGTTGGGGGGAAGCCAGCGGAGCGGTAAAAGCGGCCTGGGGCCAGCCGCTGAGTTGCAGCAGAGAATGGCCGTCTGACTGGCTGAGGGTAGCGAGCAGGGCATCCAACGCTCGATGGCGCTGGAGGATGTCGAGCAAAGGGGCGACGGCAACGGGGCCGAGGGGCTGTTGGGCTAGGTTCAGGAGAATCTGGCGCAGGGCGTCATCCCTGGAAAGGTGGGGTTGCCAAGGCGGGGCGGCGATCGGCCAGTACCAGCCCTGGATGGGTTGGCCGCAGGCGAGGCGCAGGGCCAGGTAGAGATAGGGCTCTAGGGCATCGTGGAAGTAGACGGCGGGCTGGTGAGCGGCCGCCGGATCGCCGCCGTGGATGGCGCTGAGGGTAAGCTGATGCAGCTGTTTTTCGATCGCCAGGGCCAGGGTGGCGGCGCTCTGGTGGCTGTGGATGATTCCCAGATTGAGCTGGCGCACCAGCAGCAGCCTACCCGTGTCACCGCTGGGGATTGAGGCGGTGTGCAGAGCGTCTTCGAGCAGTAGGGCACCCCGGCGCACCAGAGCTGCCTCCGGGGCGCGGAGGCGAACGGTGTGCACACGGCGAGCAGGCGGCGGGGGAGACAGCATGGCGGCTAAACCTGGCGGGTGACAAAGGCCTGGGCAGGGAACTGGGCGGTGGTTTTCGCCAAAAATCGCACCGTGGTGTTTTCGGTGAGCTGTACCGATGGTGCGAAGATCTGCACCACCCGCGTGGCGGCTAGGTTGGCGGTCAGATTTTCCACCACGCCCTGGGCAACTACGGTTTGGTTGATGCCGTACATCAGCACCGTCATGCCAATGCCGACCTTGGCCGGGTCGATCGCCACCTTGACTGAGCCGCCGGGTACCGCCGGGGTAGCCTCGACCACCCGCCCGGCAATAATTTGGTCTACGGGGGCGGCGCTGGCCAGCAGAATGCAGACCCGCACCAGGTCGCTCAGCAGGTCGATGGCTTCGGGCTGGTCGGTGGCTAGCCGCTGGTAGAGCCAGTCGGCCATGGCCTGCATCTCCTGGCGGTCGAGGTAGTCGATTTCGCTCCACCGGGGCAGGGTGGTGAGGTTGCGCAGGTTAACGGGGGCGTCGTACTGGCTCAGCCGCTCGGCCCAGTTCAGCCGAATGATAGGCCTGACGGCGCTAAAGCCCGCGTAAAGACAGCCCAGCCCCCGGGCGATTTTGGCCAGCTCGGCGGCGGCGGCGCGGGAGAGGGCGCTGCGGCTGTGGTTGCCGTCGATCAGGTCGCCCAGGGAGAGGGCCTGGCGGGCGCGATCGCGAATATCCAGCCAGCTGCGACCATTGAACTGGCCCAGGTCGAGCTGGGCGGTCTGCTGGCGGTAGCGCTGCACTACCTGCTGCTGCGTGGCCACGGTGCGATAGATCGCCTGGTTGTAGACGGTCGGAGTGCTCGCCAGCTGCTGGAGGGCGGGCCGGGGCACCGGCTTTTGCAGGGCCAGCAGCTTGGCGCTTTGCAGGGTCTGGGTGAGCACATCCACCCGGTCGAGCTGGGCCAGGGGCTGGGGCAGCTGGGCAAACCAGGTCACCGGGGCATCCCGCAGCAGGGCCACGGCCTCCTGTAGGGCGGCAGGAATGTCGCGATCGCTCGCGTCGCTGAGGCAGGCCGGTTCTGCCGCCGCCATCAGGCCGGGGAAGAGGGGGCGGCTGGGGGTCTCAACCTGGAGCGCCACCGTGCGGGGGCGATGGTACACCAGAAAATCGACGTAGGTGTCGAGAATGGTCTGCCGCCGCTGGTTGATGGCATTCACCCGCTGCTGTTCTTCGGCCAGCAGCGCCTTGGCCACCGAGACATCGTGGCGCGCTTCCGCCAGCTCGCCCGCGATCGCATCGAGCCGCCCCAGGGCCGACTGCCGCAGTTGCTGCACCTGGCTCAGGGTGCGGCGGGCCTGGGCGATCGCCTGGCGATAGGCCGCCACCCGGCCCTCGGCCAAGCGCAGCGCCCCCACCGTATCGTCGAGCACCCGCACGCTAGAGGCCACATACTCAGCTTCGTCGGGGGCGCTGGAGAGGTCGCCAGGATCCACGGGCAGCCGACCGGGCCGCTGCTTGATCTGCCCAAAGGTAAAATCCTTCGCCCCCGGTACGGGCAGGTCCTTGAAAATACCGGCCTTGGCCAGGTTGTTGACCACCGATACCTGCCCCGCCAGGGTGTAGTTGCGGGCCTCGGGGGCGGGGGGCTCCTGCAATCGTTCGGCCACCACAATGCTCTGGTTGACCTTGCCAATCAGCGGCGACTGCTGAGTGATGTTCTCCTTGGCCTGGGTAGCAAACAGGGTAGCGGTGGAGCGGGGTTGGGTGTCGATCACCCGTCGGGTCGCCGCCCCCAGTTCGGGCTGTAGAGCGGCATCGGCGATCGCCACCCGGCTCAGAAGATCGGTGCGAATGGGCTGGGCCACCACGGGCTGGATAAATTCGCCCCGTACGGCGCTGGCGAGAAACAGGGTATTGCTGGTGCTACTTCGGCTGGCGATCGCCCTAATCGGCTGAGTCGAGGCGCTAGCCTCGGGAGCTGCTGGCGCGCTGGCCCGGCTGACCACCGCCTCAGCCGTGGCGGCCGGGGGCTTGAGCTGGCTAAAGAAGGTGTTGAGATCCTTCTGAATGGTGGCGGCGCTTTCCCCCTTAGCGATCGCCGCGATGGTCGGCGAGACCGCCAGGCGGGTGGCCTCCTCGGTGCCCAAAATAAACTGCCGCACCCGAAACATGTCGGTGCGCACCTGCAAAAAGCCAAACTCAATCTGGTCGTCGGCCTGATCCACCAGGGCCTCTAGCCGGGTAATGAAGGTCTCTAGACCTGTCGCCCCCAGCTCGCTCAGCAGGGTGTTGTCCTGAGACTGGTCATAGAGTTCGGTGACGGCGTTCCTAAAGGCGTTGTGCGCGACGGCGAGAATAGCCGTACTCATCTCGGGGGCCAGGGCCAGCAGCTGGTCGCGCTCGGCGGCACTCAACACCCCCTGCACCTTGAGCAGATTGGCGCTGCTGTCGAACTGCACCTTAGGGGCCAGGCCAGAGGGAATTTGGTTGAGCAGCCCCCGCAGCGCAATGGCGGGCTGACTAGACTGCTGGGCCAGACTGGCCAAACTGTCGATCGCCCCGCCGTAGGCCGCATTGTTTGGCGACAGCGCCTTAAGGGCGTTGACCTCGCTGGTGGTGAGGGGCTCAACGGTGGATAAAATCTGCCGTCGGGCTTCGTAGCTAAGCTTGCTGGTCAGCCCGAAGGGCACCTCAAAGGCCGGGGTGATGGGGGGAAGCTGCACCTGCACCTGCACCCGGTTGAGCAGCGGCAGCCGCACGGCATCTCGATCGATGGGGGAACTGGCCTGGAGATCGGTTTGGAGGGCGGCAATCGGGCGCACCAGAGAGGTCACCGGAATGACGTCGGGGTCGCCCCCGGTCTCAGCCTCAACGTCAATCTCGTAGCGCTCCTCAAAGGGGGTCAGCAGCTCGTCGGCGGTTAGCCACAGCCACTGGTCATCGACCGTGCGCGCCGTCGCCCCCTCGGGCAGGTCGGCTCCCACCCAGACCTCGTCTTCGCTGGGGGGTGCCCCGGCGATCGCTTTGCCAGAATGGCCCCAGGCCGCCCGGCCGCCGTGCAGGGTAAAGGCCATGCCGTTGACCTGGCGGTTCACCAGCCCCACCAGCTCCGCCGGAATCTCCAGCCGCACCCACTGGCCCAGGGGCGGCAGGTCGCCGATGCGACGGCGACTGGTGGTGCCCTCGCTGCCCCAGGCAATCAGGCTGTCGCCCCAGTAGGCCCGGTGTTCCCAATCGACTACCCGCCACTGGAGCATAATCTGGGCGGGGGGATGGTCGGGGTCGAGGTAGACGTAGGTGGTGAGGCGATCGCCCTCGTTCACCACCAGGGGCGTTGCGGCATTTTCAAACAAATGCTGATGCAGACCAGGGAATAGCGCCGACTGGTGGGCCCGAGTACTGCTAAAGGGCGGGCTGGGGCGGCTGAGTTCGCTGTCTTCGAGGCGATCGGGGTCGGGGTCGGGGAAGTCGGCGGGTTTGCCCGTCAGCGCCCGTTCTAGGGTGCTCACCCGACTGCGCACGAGCGATCGCCGATGCAGCCAGGCGGCCCGACTCAGCTCAAACTCGGCCAGGGTGCGGGGAAACTCGGGGTCGATGTCGTCGGTGAGCAGCAGGCGGGGCTCGTACCATTCCTGGGGCACGGGCACCAAAATCTGCACTTGGTCAGAGGCATCGTTTTGGGCGGGGGAGAAGGCCCGCAGGGGGGCGCTTTCCTGCACCACCAGGTCGAGCTGCTCTAGGGGCACCGGCAGCGCCTGCACCCCATAGCCGTCGGGGAAAAACCGCTGGCGGCGGGCGGTCAGCTCTAGAGCCGTGGTGGGCAGCACCCCGACCGGCGGCAGGTAGTCGAAGTAGGTGGCGACCTGGTCGATGGGCAGATTGGCCAAGTCCAGCTCGGTCAGCTGTTCGGCAAACTGCTCAATGCGGGCCTGCCAGAGCCAGGGGCTACCCGAGCGGGGCACCAGGTTTTGGTCGGCCCGGGGCTGACCGCCGCGGCGCACTACGGCACTGCGATCGCAGAACAAAGGCGTCCAGCTATCACCGTCAAACCCCACCAGGGCGATGGGCACCCCCAGCAACTCCCAGGGCAGCGGCGTACCCTGGCTAAGCTCCTGCTGAAACACCTCGTAGGCCAGGCGATTGCGCCAGCGGTTGACGGCGGCAGCATTAGGGACGGCATCCCCTGGGTCGCCGGGCTCCAGACTGGGGCGGGTATCTTGCCAGGGGGTGGGCCAGGGGTAGAACACCAGGCGGGTGCCATCCACCTGCTCGCGCTCTTCAAAGGCCAGGTTTTGCAAGTCGATCTCGCAGGGGTCGCTGAGGTCGGGGTTGCCCAGGGTTTCCGCGATCACTGGCTGTAGCACCAGCACTCCCACCGGGGGCAGGTTGGCCGCGATCGGCGGCAGCGGGGTTGTCTCCCCGGCGGGGGCGGGGCGGGGCTCTAGCAGCTCGGCCAGGGTTGGCCCCAGCCGCCGGGGCAGCAAACTATCCGAGTCTGCCACCGTTCCCCCGGCCAAAATTTCGACCGGGGCATAGACCGGCACCTGGGTGACGGCCACCCGCCGCTCGGTGGGCAGTCGCACGTCTTCCCCAGAAATGGCCAGCCCGGTGCCAGCGGCAATCCGGTACAGGGGGCTGGCTTTGCCCAGGCGGTTCCAGCTGGCCTGCCCGTTCACCACCGTCAGCTGAATGCCGTCGATACGCTGGCCCAGCAGCCCCACCTGGTCGGCGGCAACGGTGAGCCGGGCCCACTGGCCGGGGGTGGGTAAATCGCCAACGCGGCGGCGGCTAGCGGTGCCGTCGATGCCCAGCTCCAGGGTGTTGTCGCCCCAGTAGGCGCGGTGTTCCCAGCTGCGGGCCTCGGGGTCGGGCTGCCACTCATGCCACTGCACCATAATCTGGCTGGGCGGACTGGCGGCATCCAGGTGGACGTAGACCACTAGCCCATCGCCGCCGCTCACCCGCCAGGGGGCGGCAAAGTCGCTAAAGCCATCGCTCTGTGGCCCTGCGCCACCGGGCGACTGGAGGGCCAGCCCGCCAATGCCCCCCGGTGCCGTCACCCAGGGCCAGTCGTCCCCCTCTGTCCCCAGGCGGGTACTGGCGGCGGGGAAGCGATCGCCCACCCAGACTACCTCTTCGGTTTCTAGGGTAACCTCCAGGCCGGTCACCACCCCGGCCGAGCGCTGCTGGCCGCTCAGGGCCAGGTGCTCGGCCCGAAATCTCTGCTCGGCGTTGAGCGCCTGGTGGCTGAGGGAGCGGCCCTGGAAGAAATTGAGCCGCCGCCGCCCGGTGGTCTGTGCCCCCAGGGCAGGCGTCACCGCCAGAATATGCTCATTGGGGAATGGGTTTGCGATCGCCGTTACTCTCATCGCTGAATGCCCTCCAAACGCTGGCGGATAAAGGTATTTGCGGCTGTGGAGCCATCCCGTCGGGCCACCGCCGACAGGTCGCGGCTAAAGCTGGTCAGCTCCGACTGGGGCAGGGTGCGGGCCAGGCGGTCGAGTTCGACCACGGCCCCCGAGTCGGCCAGGGCGTTCACCACCTCGGGCTGGCGCAGCTCGGGGTTGGCCTCCTCTAGGCGGGTCAGCCCTGCCCCCAGGCGCGGGTCGCCAAACCGCTCGGCCACCCGAAAGACCGTAGGCCGATCGAGGGTGGCCCCGGTATCCGCAGGGGGTTCGCCGGGGGGCACGTCCGACCCAGGATCCACCACGGGCGTGGGCTCCACGGTCTCTAGCTCGCGCACGGCACTGCGCAGCAGCAGTTCGCTGCTGGCCAGGCGAGAGGTGCTCAGCAGCGACACCACGTCGCCCCGGGCGGTCAGGCTGGCCCGATCGGTGAGCTGGGTAAAGCGATCGCTCAGATCCAGATTGCGCAGGCGATCGCGCAGGTCAACTTCAATCCGCCGGTCGTTACCCCCGAGGGCCACCCCCACCCCGGCGAGGTCGGCCCGGTAGGCGAGATTTCGCCGCCGCAGGTACCACAACTCGCTGGCCTGGCCCAGCTCCTGCCGCCAGCGGTTGTCCACAAGTTGCTGGGGGTCAAGGGGCAGGGGCTGCACCCGAGGCAGTTTTAGCCGTTGTAGCACTTCCAGGGGGCTGCGCTTGGCGATCAGGCCGGGGGCCGCCAGGGTCAACGGTCGAGTCAGGGGGGTAGCGTTCGACCCAGTGGCTCCATCCGACGGACTGGACGCGCTGGCCTGGGCCAGGTCGAGCTGTAGCTGGCGCAGCCGCTGCCGGGTAATCGGAATCACCACCAGCAGCGCGATCGAGGCCAGCCGATCGCCCCCGGCGGTGAGGTCAATCGGCGGTAAATGCAGGCTTTCTTCCACCAGGGCCGCCAGTTCGTCACTGGGAACCACCGTCAGCTCCACCGCCATATCGCTGGGGAAGTAGGTCTGGGAAAAATCTACCGGGTTGATTGCCGTCTTGGGAAGCCGCCCCGCCGATGGCAACGCCTGGAAGTGGGTGGCCGCCGAGAATGTTTGGCCGAGCGCCCCCGCCTCCACCGTCTGGAGATGCTGCTCGTACTGGCGCAAATGCGCTACCCGCAGGGCGCGCGGGGTTGACCCCAGCCCCAGCACAGCGGTGTCGCCCTGGCTCTGGAGCCGCCGCGCCAGATCTACATCGATCCACTGAATCTGCCCCTGGCTGAGCCCCAGCATAGCCAAAGGCAGCACCCCCGCCGGGGTGTTCGGCAGGGCAGCCTCCACAAAAATCTGCCGCGCCGCCTGGGCCCGCTGGGCCAAGCCGCTGCCACCCTCCCCGTAGCGAATCAGGCTGATGGCGGTGGCTTCGACAATTTCGCCATCGCGCTCGGTGGTCGATCGCGGCTCGGCGATCGCGGTGGGGTAGCTGGCGATCGGATTGTCAGAATATTCCACTGGCCGCAGCCCCAGAATAAACAGGCCGCTCAGCGATCGAATCGGCTCACTGGGAATCGCCAGCAGGCCAAAGGTTGCATCCAGCGACTGAATCTGGGCCAGATCGTCCAGCCGCACCGTCAGCGGCTCCGGCACGGCCACAATTTCGCCGCTGGGGGTCACCCCATAGCCCGGCAAAATTTCCACCGCCGCCCCGTCGGGCTGGTTGTTGGCTAGCAGGGGGCGCACCTCTAGCCCCTGCACCACTCCATAGCCAGCGGTGCGGTTCAGGGCCGCCTGGCGACTCAAGAAATAGGTCTGCTCCTGGGTCAGCGCCTGGGCCGACAAAAACCGTCCGTCAAAGTACAGGGGCCGCTGCCGCTGGTTGTCGAGCACCAGCGTGCCCGATTGCTCAAGGGTGGCCCGTTCGGTGGCGTCGATGAATTCGCGGGCGGGGTTGGGGGTGGGCATGGTGGGGCTCCTGTGGGGAGTGAGGGAGTGGGGGGTGGGGGAGACAGGGAAGGTGGGGGTGAGGGGAAAGTTTTGAGTTTTGAACTTTGAATTTTGAATTGACGGAGATGGGGGGTTATTCGTCGGTGGGGGGGGTGAGGATCTGGAGCCAGCGGGTGAGGAGGCCGGTGGGGTAGACAAAGCAGCGGCTGTGGTTGTCGATTTGAACCGGTGCGGCGGTGCGCTGGGGCAGGCCGCTGGCGTCGAGGACGGCGGGCAGCAGCAGGCGGGCCAAAAAGACGGCGGTGGTGTCTTGGTTGGTGGTGTGCTCGGGCAGGGGCACGGGGCGGCCCTGGGCATCCCAGTCGGCGGTGTCTTCTTGCCAACTGTCGAACATTGCGGTTTGGAGCTGGGTCAGGTCGGTGGCGCTGGCCCAGGGGCTCTGGGGCAGGTTGGCGGCCAGGTCAACGGTGGCTTCCTGGCGCAGCACGAGCTGTAGCTCGTAGGCGTCGCGCAGGCGGGCGGGCACGGCGGCATCGGTGGCGTCGAAGGGGCCAGCGGCAAAGGCGGGGGTTTTGCCGGTTTCGCAGAGGTGAAAGTGCAGAAAGACATCGACCACCACGCCGCCCGCCGCTGCGCTGACCGTCAGGGGGGTGTTAGCGGGGGGGTCGGCGCGGCCAATGGCGGTGTCGGCGGCGGCGGTGTCGGGCTGAGGGTGAAAGCTCTGCACCAGCTCTTCGGGCTGGCTCTGCTGCTGCTCAAACCAGCGGTTGAGGCGCAGGCAGGCGGCGCGGGGCAGCTCGATTAGGCGGCCCAGGCGATCGATCGCCAAGCCGGGCTGCACCAGCAGGTGCTCTTCGCGACCGTCGGGATACTCGCGGTCGGTTTCGGGGTCGCGATCGCCGGGGGCCAAGGGGGGCTGCCAGATGACCCGCAAGCCCGACACTGTGCCGTGGCCGTGGAGGTAGGCCAGGGCTCTGGCCAGGCGGCCCCGGTGGTAGAGCTGTTCGGCCTGGAGATCGACTGCATCGAGCAGTACCCCCGGCGCGTAGAACAGGCGATCGGGAAAGGCGCGATCGGGGGACTCTGGCCCGGCGCTGAGGGGGTCGGTGGAGCGGGTGGGGTGGCTCATGGTTCTCTTACCTCGGGCACAGCTAGCTAGGACGCTCAGATATCACCAGGACGGCCACCGTAGGCCGACTTTCATTACCGGCGGCATCGACCACCACTAGCTGAAACCGGTAGGTGCCCGGTGCCAGCCCGGCATCGACGACGACGGTCGGTTCACGGGTTTCGATGGGTTGGTTGAGTCGAAACTGGGCCATGACTTTATTGCGGGGGAGTGGGACGGCGGATGGTGCCGCCCAGGTCAGGGTTGATCACCGGGCTGATGGGTCGAACAACGGGGTCGGTAGGCCGAATGATTGGGTCGGTCGGGCGCACTATCGGGTCCGTGGGTCGGGTTGGGCCTCGGGGTGAGGTGGGGGCCTCGAGCAGCGTCCAGCGGTAGGTGGCAATTTGCCCGCCGATATCGACCGATCGCTCGCCCGAGAGTTTGAAGCTTTCGCCAAAGCCGACCTTTTCAGGGGCATCTAGAACGGCGGTGGGGCGGGCCGTGTCGGCGACGATCACCTCCACCGTCGAGGGCAGCGATTCGTTGCCGGCATCGTCTACCACCACGAGCTGAAAGCGCAGGCGACCGATCGGCAGAGGCGCATTTCCGCTGCTGGTGACTTCGATTTGGGGGTCGAGGGTTTCGATGGGCTGGTTGAGGGTGAATTCGGCCATGGGGAGGCTCCTTTGGGTGGGGAGTGGGGGAGGTGAGAAAGGTGGGGAAGGTGGGGAAGCTAGGGGGGGAGGGTGCCGAGGAGGGTCCAGCGGTAGCGATCGATGCGGCGGCCAGCGAAGGCTTGGGAGAGGGAGGCATCGAGCAGAAAGGGTTGATCAGGGGGAACGGCGGCGGGGGCCCGCCCCTGGGCTAGGGGGTAGCGGGCGTCGTCTTGGCTGGGGTCGAAGCCGCCCATTAGGCGGGGGTCGAGGCTGGGGGGGCGCTGGATGACATCGTTGAGGCCGAGGATGCTCTGGTCGACGGTGACGGGGCCGACAGGGGGGTTGGCGCTGAGGTAGGTATCGACCCCCACCAGAGCAGCCAGGCTGACCATGAAGGGACGGCTGGCGGTGACGACTTTGGCCAGCACGTGGGCAGGGGTTTCGAGGGCGGTGATGCGGCGCACCAGGCCTAGATCCTGGGGTTCCACCTGCTGATGGACGAAGACGGTGACCCGGTAAGCCAGGGTGTCAAAGAAAGCGGCGATCGCGGCCTCATCCACCGCTTGGTCAGCCACCTGGTCAGCGCTGGTGGCCCCCTCGGCAGGCAGCAAGGGCCGAAACAGGGCCAGGAATTCGCGCTGGGTTTCATCCCCCAGCACCAGGGTGTCGCCAACGAAAGAGTTGCCGCTGACGGCGAGGCCCTGGAGCAGCGGGTCGGTCTCGTCGGCCAGGTCGGCCCCCAGAATGGTGGCGAAGGTGCGGCGCAGGCGAAAGTCTTCGAGCACCACGATTTCGCCGCTGTCAACGGCACCGTTGGTGGCTACATTGAGGGCCTGTTTGAGGCCGTTGAGGGTGCCCCGCTGGCGGTAGAGTGCTGGGGTGGCCTCAAGCAGGGCGCGGCGGCGATCAGGTGGGTAGGTGGCATCCAGGCTGAGGCCAATCCAGCTGCCCAGCCAGTCGAGGCCGGGTTCGGGCACCGTGCGCGGGTCGGTGAGCAGGTAGGCATTGGCAATCCGGTCTTCGAGGGGGGTGAGCAGGCCCTCAAAGTTGTCGAGAAAGCGCTCTAGAAAGTCGGCGGCGGTGCTGGGGCCGGGGGCGTCGGCATCGGGGCCAAACTGGGTTTCGTGGTACAGGCTGGGCAGGTAGCGGTTGAGGTAAGAAAAGCGCGAGCCGTAGACCCTCAGAGCAGCCAGTTCGGGGGTCGAGCGACCATCCCCCAGCAGTTCTAGGCGCACCCACAGGTAGCGGCCCTGGAGCGATCGCACCTGCCGCCCGGCCCGCTGCACCAGCACCGTAAACAGACCGCTGCGGTTGGGTTCTGGGGCACAGGGCAGCAGGCCGGGATGGTAGGACAGCTCCGACGGGCTAGAGACCCAGGCCCCGCACGGAATCTGCCGGGCGAGGGTTGGATCGCTATCTCCCTGGGCGCTGGGGTCGGCATAGGGGGTGACGCCGGGGGCAAAGCGATCGCCCAGGCGGTGCTCGAACCAGTCCTGGGGCCAGCGGGGGGGGTGGGCGACCTCGTCGCTGGCGGCCAGAAAGACGCGCAGGCCGCTGTTGGCGGGCAGCACCGCCTCCAGGTAGAGCCGGTGCCAGACGGTTTGGGTACTGCCGCTGTCAATCGGCAGCTGCCCCTCGGCCATGCCCTGCTCGCTATAGGCTTGCAGCGACAGGGCATGGAGGGGATAGCTGCCCTCGCGGGTGGGATAGTGGGGCGGCAGGGTGACGCCGTGGAGGAAAGGGCCGCCGTCGTAGGCGTTGAGGGGATAGATTTGGCCGGTGGGGGCCACGGTAATGGGGTCGGGGGTCGGCCCAGCGGTGGAATTGGCGGCGCGATCGCCCTCGATATTCAGCCAGGGGTAGACTGGCGCTTCGGTGGTCAACCCCGGCAGCAGCAGCGCCAGGCGCTCGGCGCTCAGCCAGGTGAGGCTATAGGGGTAGTCGGCCCCTTGCAGCACCAGGGGCGGGCTCCAGCGATGGTCGGGGCGCAGCGTTCCCGCCGGGTGGCCGAAGGCCAATCGCACCCGAGCGGCTTCCCCCGAGACCCAGCTCAGCAGGGCCAGCCGCCCCTCGGCGCTACAGGCCAGGGCCACGGGGTCCTCCCCGGCGTCAAGCGTTCCGGCCCAGATGACGCTCAGCCGAGGCGGCTGGCGATTTTCGTTGCAGGGGCGAAAGGTGTCGGCGCTGTAGGGCCGCTGGGCGCGATCGGGCAGAGGATAGCCCGTCACCCGCCCCAGCTGGCGGGGCTGGCCCAGGGCCGTGGGGCGATCGAGCACCCAGACGCCGCCCTCGGGGGCCGCTGCCAGCCGCCAGGGCCGGAACCCTTCCGGCAGCGGGATGGTGTAGGGAGACCAGCGATCGCGGCGATCGACCATCACCAGCTGGCCGCTGTCGGCCCCGGCCTCGGCACTGGCTCCAGAGAGGGCCAGGTAGAGAATGCCGTCGTAGCCCATGGCCAGGTCGGTCGGCACCTGGTTGGCCGGAGGCAGGTAAATACCCACCTCCCCCGGCAGGGCCCCGGTGCCCACCACCCGCCGCTCGTCGGGTTGCCAGTAGGCGCGGGTGTCGAAGCGATCGCGGGTCTGGGGCACCTGGTTTAGCCAGCGCTGGGCCACTTCGAGCGCCAGGGCGTTGATGTCGAGGTCGAAGCTAAAGCTGGTGGCGGTAACCGCCTGGAGCTGATCCGCTGGGATCGCCACCGCGCCGCCGGGCAGGTGCAGCACGGCCCGCATTCCTGCCTGGAAGCCCTGGCCCGAGACCATCAGGGTCTGGGCGGCAGCGCTAAAGCTGGGGGAGGCCGGGCTCAGGCCGGTGATTTCTACGGCAGCGGCGGGGGCGGGCAGCACGGTGAAATGAAACGTCGGGCTCTGGCTGCCGTCGGGGTTGGTAAGCCGCAGCGACCAGGGCCCGGCCTGGGTCAGGGTCAGGTCCACGGTCAGCATCGTCTCGTCCAAGTCGATCTCGTCAGGGGCGGACGGAGCGGCGAGGGTGAGGCCACTGCGGCTGGTGTAGCGGCCATCGGGAAAGCCCACCGTCAGCAGCGCCCCGCGCTGAAAGCCGCGTCCGGTCAGGGTCAGGGTTTGAGGACTGCTGGTGCGGCGCAGCAGGGCGGGGGCCAGAGCGGTAATTTGCAGCGGCGCTGGGGTGGCGGCGGCCACCGTAAAGTAAAGGCGGGGGCTGACTGCCGCCGAAGGCAGCACCACCTCAAGACCCCAGCGGTTGGCCCAGATCGGCAGACGGCGCTGGCTGGCCAAGCGCAGGCGACGTCGGGCAGCGTCGTACTCCACCCCCGCAGGATTGCCCAGGGGCGTCCACTGTTTCTCCTCCGACAGCATCCAGAAGCGCTGGCCGTTGGCATCCATCAGCACACCTCCGCCACGACGGGTACGGCGACCACGGCATCGGCGGCGGGGCTGAGCGGGGTTTCCAGCGTATCGGGGGCGTCGCCGTCAGTAATGACCACCACCGCCAGCAGCTCGGGCAGCTGCCAGGGATCGAGGGACAGCTCGCTCAGGTTGGGGTTGTCGGCCCGCTGGAGCTTGCGCCAGCCGCCGTCCAGTTGCTCAAACAGCTTCACCTGGGCGACGCTGCGCACCCCATCGACCCGCGCCACAATTACCTCCAGCTCGCGATCGCGCACGGTTTTGCCCAGCCGCCAGCCCTGGCCACCCACATCCCCTGGGGCCAGGGGCCAGAGAAACTGGTGCAGTGCCTGGCGAATCGCCTGGAGCACACTGTCGCGCCGCGCCCCGTCCTGGAGTTCGACCCCCACCGTGAGACCCAGGGGGCGGTACTCACAGCCAATCACGTACAACTCGGTGCCCAGGGGGCGGCGGCGGTCGAGCTGGGCAAAGACCGCCTCCAGAAAGGGGCGATCGGGGCGGGGATTGGGCGGCTTAGGGGTGCCTTTTTGGGGCCAGACCATCACCGAGACCACCCCAGGCACCTCCGAGCGACGCTGCTGGGGTTTGAACCGGGGCAGCACCTCGACCCGCCCGGCAGCAATGCCGGGGGTGTCGGCGGCGAGGCGCTGGTAGTCGCCCTCGGTCACGGCGCGATCGCCGTGGCGCAGCTGGGCCGGAATCCGCTGTTCCGCCGCCGCCAGATCCTCCGGGTCTTCGCCGCCGCTGGTGGCTAGGGGCTGCCACAGCTTCAGCTTTGGCACCGGGTTGCCCTGCAAGTCGAGGGCGGCAATGTCGCTCAGTGACCCGCCCGGCAGGTTGCCTGCCCGGCCCCCCCCGGCCCGCATCTGCCCCACCCGAATCCGCATACCCACTTCGGGAATGCGGCCCCGCACATTGTCGCCAAAGCGCACCAGCCCGGCCTCGGCGTCGAGGCTGTAGACGGCATCGTCGCGATCGGCCAGGGCCAGGTCATCTACCTGTCGCCACAGCCGGTAGCCCAGCCCCGGCTCTTCCACCTGGAGCTGGAGCGAGTCGGCCTCCACCGACTGCCCCGGCAGCGCAAATTCTTGCCCGGCTCGGCCATCGCTCTGGCCAATGATCTGGCCGCCGCTGGTCAGCCGCTGGTCGATGGCGACGGCGTTAATGCCCACCCAGCTGAGGGCAAAGGTCGACAGGTCGGCCGTGGGCCGCAGGCGAATCCAGGTCACCAAGCGGGCGGCGGTTTTGGCATCGTCAAGGCGGGGCGGGCGATCGCCCACTCCGGCCACCGTCACCGCCTGGCCATCGTTGCTCAACGCGCCAATAAAGCCAGGGGCGGGCAGCTCCAGCCGCAGTACCCCGAGGCGGGTGAGACCGCCGCTGGTGTCGGCTACCTCCGTCAGGGGCAGGTATTCGGCCCGGCCATCGCGCTCTCGCCCGGTGCAGATTTCCCACTGGTAGGGCAGCCGTGCACGGGGGCCAACATCCTCGAACAGGGCGGGCATCTCGATCAGCGGCACCACGCCCACGTTGAGCAACGGCGCATCGCCGGTTTCGCTGCGGCCCAGGGCAATCCGCACGGTCTCCACCAGTTCGGGCTGGGGGGCGAGCAGGGCCAGCCACAGGCAGCGATCCACCGTTTGCTCGATCAGGTCGAAGCCGCCGGACACCGGGGTGCCCCCGGCAAAAATGGCGGTGGTGGCGTAGGGGCGAATCGCCGCCGGGTCGGCCGCCAGCTGGTAGACGGTTTTGAGATCCTGCTTCAGGGCCAGGCTCACCGGGGCCGTCTCGGTCCGGTCCAGATCCCGCTTGTAAAAGGCCATCGCCGTCACTGGCAGCACGGTGATTTCGCCTCGGGTTTCAAACATCACTGGCCCCTTGACCCGCGCCCCAGCCCTCAGGGTGACGGCGGCGCGGGCGTTGGCCTCATCAAGGCCGAGGGTGACCAGCCCCGTCGCGGGCACTGCCGCCTTGAGGGGCAGGCCCAGCAGCCGCAAAAACGCCAGCCGCTGCCGTTCTGGAATCAGGTTGGCGCGATACAGCAGGGTGTCCACCAGCCAGGCGAACAGCTCGATCATGGTGCGCCCCGGATCGCCCAGCCGGGGGCTCCACTCGGGGGTGTGGGCCGCCACCCGGGCCAGCAGTTCCTCTACCAGGTCGGCAAAGTCGCGATCGTCAAGGGCAGGGGGCTGAATGGGCATGGCTTACTCCTCCAACTGTAGGGTCAACCCCAGACGGTGAGCCGCCCCCGTCCGCTTGATCTGGTAGAGAATTTCGATGCGAATGTGGGTGGGCTGGTCGGGCAGTTCCTCCACCTCGACCCGGTGAATCAAAATCCGGGTTTCCCAGCGCTGGAGCGATTCGGTAATTAGGTTTTGGATGCGGCGGCGGGTGACCAGCAGGTTGGGCTCCTGCAAAAACCGCTCCAGCCCGGCCCCAAAGTCGGGGCGCATCAGCTGTTCCCCTGGCCGGGTGCGCAAAATCACCTCGATCGTCTGGCGAACACTGGTCTCGAGGTTGGGGTAGTGCATCTGCCCCTGGGCGTCGGGCCGGGGCAGCAGGGGCCAGCCAGTGGCAATGGGAGATGGGATAGACATGGGGTTACTCCTCGCCGCCGAGTTTGGGAATGGGAATGCAGATCTTGATAAACAGCAGCCACTGGAAGATGAAGTTGAGCAGCTGCAAAAAGATGTTCAGCACGATAAAGGCGCACAGGGTGATGATCGGAATGTTGAAGCCGCAGATCCAGTCGAGGGCCGGGCCGCTGCCGGAGGGCTTTTTGCCGTCGAGCAAATCTTGCAGGGTCATGCCGTCGAGGGCGTTAAACAGCCCGGCGGGCACGGCAAAGGTGACGTTGGGCTTAAGGGTTTGCAGGGCCGATTCGCGGTCTTTGCCCAGCAGGTCGGGCAGGGCCACCTGCACGGGGGGCACCGGGCTGTTGTCGTACCAGCGGGCCAGCGTAAAGGTGGGGCTGGGGGCGCTCCAGTGCAGTTTGGCCGGGCAGCCATCCTCTGTCTTGACCCGCACAAAGGCGCAGATCTGGTAGACCCGGTCGAGGTCATCGAAGCGGCCCTCCTGGGGGGCTGAGGCCCGCAGCCGCCGATCGAGAATGGCTTTGACCTGCTGAGCGATCTGGTCACTGAGGCTGGCGGTCAAAGGGGGCCAGCCCACCGGCATCGCCACGGGCACGCTGCTCTGGGAATCGAGCAGCCGGGCGGCGGCTTCCTTTAGGGCCTCCCCGGCGGGGCGATTCGCGAAGCGATCCGTTCCGGAATCGCCGCCGTCGGCGTAGGGCAGGGCAATCTGGTTGAGCAGACCGTAGAGGGCGCGGGCATCGGCGCGATCGCTAAAGGCCTCAAATTCCCCCTGAAGCTGGCGCAGAAAGCCCACGTAGGCCTGAATCAGGGCGTAGTCTAGCCGAGCCTCTGCACTAGAACTGGGGTTCTCGTTGGGGTCGGCGATCGCCGCCACCTGTCGCCCGGTCAAACCCTGACCGGGGCGGGGCACCGCTGCGCTGCCCGATCGCAGGTAGGGCGGCAGATGCTGTTGCACAAACTCTGCCGGAAAGGCCTGCTCCGGGTTCTGAATCTCGCTAAATTCCTGGCTGGTGAGGGGAATTAGGCCGTAGAGCAGGGTCTTGCCCAGGGCTTCACACACGTTTGGTGGCGCGACAAATAGGGGTGAGGTATGCTCTGACAGCGTTTCTGCCGCCAGCCGCATCAGGGAGGTCTGGGCCAGGTCGCGATCGAGTTCGGCCTGCCCGGTTTTGAGGGGTAGCCGGGGCCGCCGCCGCTGGGGGTCAGGGTCCATGGTCAGGTCGCTGTCGGTCGGAATTGCCAGGGGATTGTCGCCCGAAGTGTTGAAGCGAATCCAGCCCCGCAGGGCGGTGGTGTTGGCCGTCGGGGGCTGAGCCAGGGTGCGCCAGCCCTCCAGCTGGCGATTCGCGAAGCGTAATGCCTGCGGCATCTCAGAAACGGGAACCGACTCAGAACGAGCATCCGTTCCGGAATCGCCGGGGTCGCCGACATAGCGCCGCAGCACCAGCCCGGCGCTGTCGATGCGGTTGGGGTCGAGCCGGGGCTGGTAGGGGTTGGGCGACCCGGTGCCAAAGGAGTCGCACACTACCTCCAGCAGCACCAGGTGAAACACCCGATGCACCGGCTGGTAGAGCTTGAGCTGGTCGCCGCTGGTTTCCTGGGCCAGGGTCTGGGCCACGCTGGCCAGGCAGCCGGGACGCACCAGCTCCGCCAGCAGTGCCCCAATCACGTCTTGGTCGGTGCGCTGCAGAATGGCGGGGCCGGGGCGATCGCCCAGAGCACCGCGCACCAGAATGGGATGAGGATGGGTCACCATATGTTGCCAGCCCCCGGCGTGTAGGTGGATGCAATCACAGTCGTGGCCTGGAGCACGTCACATTTGACGATGCCGGCAAAGTTTGACAGGGCGGCGTTGACGGTCACCTGGCCCGAGGTGATCTCCACCTGGCTGGCCTGCACCTTAACCGTTGACGGCGTCTGCACCGACACCCCCTGGGGGTCGATGGTGACGGTGGTGCCCGCCGATTGAAACTCCACCTGGCCGCCGCCGCCGTCGGTCAGGGTGCCGCTCACCCCGCCGGGCGTCGTAAAGGAAATCGTGGCCTGGTCGGGGGTCTCTTCTACGATGGCGATGCGGGTGCCCGCCTTGCCCACCAGGGTCCAGCGATCGACCTGGGCTCCAGAACCACCCAGAGTTTCAGGCGGCGGGGCATTCCCGTTCCACAGCCCGCCCATCACAATCGGGAAACGGCTGTCGCCCTGGACAAAGTCCACCAGCACCTCATCGCCCACATCGGGCAGCAGAAACGCCCCCCGGTTGTTGCCTGCTACGGGCGTGGCCACCCTAGCCCACATCGGCCCATCCTGCTGGCCGACCCCGTCGCGGCTGAGCAGCCGCACCTGAACGCGGCCCAGGCTCTGGGGGTCTTGCACCGACACCACCTCGGCCAGATGGCAGCCCTCGGTGCGGCCCGGTGTGGGTAGGTCAAATAGCGTTGGCAGCGGCATCATTGTCCTCCCCAGTAGGCGCTTTCGGCTTCAAACTCGGTCTCGTAGCCCTTGGCCACATCAAACCGGTGGCAGGTGTACACGACGTAATAGCTGTTGTCGAAGCGATCGCCCAGGCCGGTGAGGGTGACGTGGGTGCCCACCCGCAGGGCCGGGTTGCCCTCGGCGGTGCCCAGCACGGTGACAAATCGCCGGGCGCGGGCGTCAAAGGCGGCGGCGGCGATCGCCTGGGCTTCGGCATCGGTCGCCACCGCCAGATGGCCCAGGTGGTGGGGACGTTCGCCCAAAGCCTGGCGCAAAACCTGGCTGCCCAGACTGCCTCGTCCCGGCCCCAGGGCATCGCCCCGGCTGGTGCCCGACACCCGCTGGCCCCGCTCGGGGTTCCAGCCGGTGACGGTGACTTCGGTGACCTGGTGGGCCAGGTCGGCCAGCACCTTGGCCTGGCGCAGCTGACTGTGCAGCGCCAGCTCAACCTCCCCCCGGCGCACGTCGGCTCGGGGCGACACATGCAGCTCGCGGCCCACCACCTGCACATCGCTGTCGTAGCGGGCCAAAATTCGCCGCATGAAGGCCAGGTCGCTCTCGTTGAGCTGCACCCAGGTGCCGATCGCATCGGTTAGCCCCGTCACTACCGGGGTGAGGCTGAGGCGCTGGGCCACCTGGGTCGCCAGGTCGGCCAGGGTGAGGCTGTCGTAGACCTGGGTGCGTCGCTGGAGCCGAGCCAGCTGGCAGGCGTCTTCGGCCAGCACCACCAGCTCAGGCGGGGCCTGTTCGCCAAAGTCAGTTTCCAACCCCGTAATCGTGCCCTGGAAGAGTTCCTGGGGGGCGGTTTCGTCGCCGCCGTAGACCGCGATCGCCGCCCCCAGAGTCAAGATCTGATCGTCCTCAAAGGCCAGGTCGGCCTCCCCCTCGGGCGCGCTGGCCACGTTGCTAAACCGCAGCTCCAGGGTCGAGAGGCCCCCGAGCTGCTCGGTCATTTCCATCGTCAACAGCAGCTCGCTGACCTTGGCAAAGGCCTGGTTATCGACCCGGATGGTGGGGCGGGCGCTGTAGACGGCGGTGGGGGTGAGGGGGGTTTCGGGCATGGGAGGTGGGGAGTGGGGAGTGGGGGGTGAGGGGGTGGGGTTAGTCGGCGCGGAGGCGGGCGAGGCGGGCTTCGCGGTTGTGCCACCAGTGCCGCAGGGTTTGTTCGGCAGCTAGGGGGGAGGGTTCGGCGGCAGAACCTTCTGCTGGGGCGGCGGCAGGGGGGGCGGCAACGGTGCCGACTACTTCGTCGAAGACAACTGGCATGGGTTAACGCTCCTGAAATTGAATGCGCGATCGCAGGTCTACATCGGCCCCGACATCGGCCCGCAGGCTGCTGGAGCCCTGACCGCTGATCTGGCCGCCGAGTTGGAAGCTGGTTCCTGCTCCGGCGGTGACCCCGGCGGCAGGCGGGGGCGGCATCAAACGGCTGGGGTCGAGGGAGACGGCGGCTCGGCTGCGGCCAGACTTGAGCCCGGCAAAGGCTCCGCCCGTGGCGGATACCCCAGCTGATGACCGTCCACCAATGGCCACAGAGGCCCCGGCAGAGAATCCGGCCCTGGCACTAATGCTCGCTCCGGTGGAAAAGCCCGCTCTAGCTCCAGCCGAGGCTCCGGCTCCGGCAGAGAATCCAGCACTGCCGCCAATCCCGGCCCCGGCGGAGAATCCTGCGCCGCCGCCAATGCCAGCACCTAGACCAATTCCCCCCCCCGCCCCCAGACTCAACCCGGCTCCGCCGCTGGCGAAAGCCACGGGTGGCCCCAGGGTAATCGAGGCATCCACCGTCAGCGGGCCGCTGGGGAAGCGCATGCTCTCCAGGCTGTTGGCGGCGGCGAGGGCTCGCCCGGCCTGGGGGTTACCCGCCTGGGAGGCCAAGCCGGTGGCATCTTGGCCTCCACCCGAAGCCCCAGGGACTGGGGCGGCGGGCACATCCACCGCATCGGGGGTGAGCCCGTCCTGTTGATCAAATTTGGAGTAGCTGCTGGGCTCAAACACCTTGTCTTGGCGAGACAGGGTGAGGTTGACGCTGGCCCGCAGGGGCACGCCGTTGGGGGCAAAGAAGTCGATGGTTTCTTTGTAGGATTCGACCATGCCCTGAAACTTGTAGGTGCCCCATTCAAACAGAACGACGGGCGGCACCTTTTGGGCGTCGGGCTCCATAAACTGGGCAATTTGGTCGGTGACGGAGCGCACGTCAGAGCCGTCGTGGGTGGTGTCAAACACCAGATCCATGGTCAGTTTGCCGCTGCTCTGGCTGACGTACTGTTTCTTGCTGTTGCCCGAGCCTTTTTCTTCCAGGGTGTTGGAGACGGCGTACTGCAATGACACCGGGTTGAAGTGGACATCCACTGTAGTGTCTCTGTGGGTGCCGCTCTGGACGGTAAACACGGCCTTGGTGAGTGCGATTGTTGCGGTCATTGCCGTTCCTTCCCGGTGCTACTGCGATTGAACAAGTGCAGCCCCTCGTGGGCCAGATGCAGTTCTTCGATGCCCACATCCGAGCCCTTGGCGTTGAGATCGGCAGCCTTAAACTTGATCGGCAGGGCCTTGTCGAGCTTCCAGGCCAGGCGCTGGTTGCCCTGGTTGTCGTACAGGCGAATGATGGCCGCCAGGCGGTAGGCGTAGCCCGCTTGTTCGCTGACCAGCTCAAACCAGGTCCAGAGGTCGCGGGTGGTGGTCATGCCCCGCTTGAGAATGACTGTGGCAAAGGTGACCTGGCCCGCCCGCTGGGCCGAGCCGTAGTTGCGGCCCCCCTCCTTAATTTCCTTGGGTTCCATGGTGGCCTCCAGGCCGGTGCATTCTGAAAACGCGCCGCCGCACAGGGTCACGGGCGTGGCCTGGCCCGGCACCAGCGGGTCGGTCTGAAAATCGACGTGGAACCGAAAGACATGCAGGGGATATAGGCTGTTTTCTTTGACCTCGGCGGGAATCATGCGGCCTCCTGTTGCCCCAGGGCGAGCAGCTGGCCGCTGTCGTTGAGGGCCAGCACGACGGTGATTTGCTCGACCGGCAGGGCCGGATTGATCTGCATCTGGGCAATGACTCGGCCATGGTCGAGGTCGTTTTGAGTCATGGTGGTGCGATCGCAGCGCACCCCATAGGCCTCGGCGGCGGTCGTGCCCCGCAGCGCCCCCGCAGCGAATAGGCTCTGCAACAGCCCGTCCAGACTTTCCTCCAGCCGCATCCACAGGTACTCGCCCGAGGCTTCAAACACCAGCTCTTCCCCCAGCTGGCGGGCGGCGCGAATCAGCCCCGCCACCAGCCGGTTGACGCTGGCGGGGCGGTAGCGCTCATCCAGACTGGTGGTGACATCGGACAGCAGTTGCAGCCCGTCGGGGGTAGGCCCCAGTAGCGAAACCCGGTCGATCAGGGCGCGGCTCCGGCGACCGATTGCCCCTTGGACGGCCCACTGCTGGCGCTGGGAGAGCAGCGGCACCACGCTGAAAACATCGCCCAAAGCGCTGTTGGCGGCACCGCGATAGGTGCCCCGGCTGAGGGCATTGCGGGCCAGCAGGCCGATCAGCAGCCCCTCGGGACTCTCCAGTTGTTCCGGCAGGGCCGCAGAGCCGGGGGTGCGCACCCAGGGATACACCAGCTGCACAAACCGGCTGGCAATGCCGTCATCGGCGGGGTCGGTGGTCAGCCCCGGCGCGCTATCGTCCCCCAGCACGGCCCAGAGGTCCTGCTCTGCCGGAGTGCCCGCCAGGGGCAGAGGAATCGCCGCCACCAGCTGCACCGGGCGCAGGCTGCCCTGGTGCTGGTGCCGTTCTAGCAGGGAGGCAACTAGGTGCAGCGATCGCACCCATTCCCCGTAGCCCAGCCCATCGCAGCGGGGCGCGGGCAGCTGGCGCACCCCGCTGTCCGGGGGCGGGGCCGGGGCGGGGTCAGAGCAGACCACAAAGGTTTCTGGTAGATCTTCCTCGGCAACGGGCGACTGGGTCGGCAGGGCGGGGCGATCGGCAGCCACCCCATCGGCCAGGTCGGGCAGGCCCAAAAACGCCACATCCGGCAGGCCAAACAGGTGACCGACCCCGTGCCAACTGCCGCGATCGCTGGGCGAACCGCTAAACAGACTGCGTGATTGGGGCCGATAGCCCGGCACCAGCCGTTCGATCTGGTTGAGCCGCTGTTCACGGGGAGCGTTGAACGGCCAGGGGTCACCCACCCGCACCACGTAGCAGCGCTGCCCTCCCTGGGCAAAAAACGATCGCACCGCCGCCCCCAGGTAGGTGCCCCCCCGCAGCGCCCCATCGGGGCTGACCGGGCGCTGATCCCAGGCAAACAGGTAGTCAAAGGTTGACCAGCTGTCGATCGGTACCGGCACATCCAGCAGACTGGGCGGGCTCTCGGCCATCCCCAGCGCCCCGGCCCGGCCGTAGGGCGGCTGCCCCCAGCCCTGGTCCACCAGCCACTGCTGCATCACCCCTGGCAGGGGGGTAGGGCGACGGCCCACAAAGCCCACAAAGCAGGCGATATCTGCCCGGTTGGGGTGGGGCGCCAGGGCCGGAGGTTGAGTTTGAAAAATCAGCCGGTTCATGGGTCTAGCCTGCCTTCTCGAACTCAATGCTCTCAGCCGACAACACCAGTTCTTCGAGGGCCAGATCGCCGCCGCCCTTGGCTGCAAAGGTGGGGGCGGTGTACTTCATTGGCACCACCCCGCGCAGCTTCCAGGCCTGAATGTCGTTGCCCGCTTCGTCGCGCAGGGTAATCACCACCTCCCGCTGGGCCTCGGGGCCGTTGCGGCGGGTGTCGTCAAACCAGGCCCACAGGTCAGAGGAATCCACCACTCCCCGCTTCAGGGTGACATCGCTGGCTTTGTAGACCCCCGCCACCTTCCGCACCCGGTTCTCCTTCTCGTTGCCGTTGCGATATTCGGCGATGGTGACCTCCGCCCCCAGCCCCGACACGTCAGAAAAGCCGCCCAGTATCTCCTCTGGCCCAATCGGGCCGTTTAGATTCACCAAAAAATTAAACGCTGGATAGGGATGGGTACGCGCCATGGATAAAAACCTCCTGGGTGAGTAAGGGGCGAAGGGGGAGAATCAATCCCACCCGCTCAGTGGGGCAGAGAGGGCAAAGCCGCTAGCCCGCCGCATCCGCTGTCTTTTGGCCAATGCGGAAGATGACAAATTCTGCTGGCTTCAGCACCGCCACGCCAATCAGGCAGATCAGGCGGCCATTGTCGAGGTCGTTTTGGGTCATGGTGCTGCGATCGCACCGCACAAAAAACGCCTCCTGGGGGGTTGCGCCGAGCAGCGCCCCGGTAATCCACTCGTTGTAGAGAAAGGCGGCAATGGTGTCGCGCACGTTCGTCCACAGTCGGGTACCGTTGGGTTCAAACACCGCCCACTGGGTACCGCGATCGATCGACTGCTCCAAATAGTTGAAGTAGCGCCGCACATTGACATACTTCCACTCCGGGTCAGAGCTGATGGTGCGCGCCCCCCACACCCGGTAGCCCCGCCCCGGAAAAAACCGCAGGCAGTTGACGCCAAAGGGGTTGAGCGATTCCTGCTCGGCAAAGTTCACCTCCCGCTCAAACCGCAGGGCGCTGCGCACCACCTCGTTGGCCGGGGCCTTAAACACCCCCCGCTCAATGTCGTTGCGGGCGTAGATCCCCGCCATAAAGCCGCTGGGGGGCAGGCTGATCTCCGCCGGAATGCTGGCATCGCCGGGGCGAAACAGCGGATTCGACACCCGCACCCAGGGAAAGTACAGGGCCGCGTATTTAGAGTCCAGGCGGCTTTTAATTTCGCGGGCTGCGGTGACGGTTTGCTCGGGGGGCGTGTCTAGAATGGCGCTGCGGTAGGCCTTACGCTGTTCGGCATGGCTAATTAGCGCCCCCTGAATACCGTTGTAGTCGGTCAGCACCGAACAGCCCGGCGCGGCCACAATCGAAATATCTTCCACCATGGCCAGCTCGGCCAGGGCGGCCTCAAAGGCGGCCTGGGTGGGTTCGCCGCCGTCGGTGCCCCCCGTCAAGCTCACCACCCGGTTGCCCTCCTCGTCCAGCAGCGCCGCATTCTCAAACAGGGTGCGAAACAGCTCAAACCCGCTGACGCCGCTGCTGAGATCGACGGCATAGAGGTTTTGTAGCTGGTCGCTGCGGCGGGTGGGCTCGGCCACCAGCACCTGCTCCAGTGCCTGGGGATGGTTGTCGCCAAAGCCTAGCCCCTCGTACACCAGGGCATTGCCCTCGACATCGGCGGTAATCACATTCAGGGTGAGAAAGAAAGCCCTGGTCGCGCCCTCGTCATCAAACGGGAACGGAGAGGTGCCGTCGGTGCCGCCATCGGCCCGCCCAAAGCCAGCCACACCCTTGACGTAGTAGGCCGTAGTGGGGGTTGCCGCCCCACCGCCTGCCCCACCCCCCGCCGCAGGAGTCACCAGCCGCAGCAGGGTGCCCACCGGAGCGGTATCCATCGTGCGGGCGCTGGCCGGAGCCTCCACCGCCCGAAAACTGATTGTGCCGTTGTAGGCCGCCCCAGGAAACCGCGCCACGATGCCAATCGTCTCGGCAGCGGCTCCTCCAGCTCCACCACCACCCCCGGCTCCACCTGCGCCGCCCCCGGCAGCGGGCACCGTCAACGTTACCCTGGCACGGCCATCGGTAGGCGCTGGTGGCGCACCGCCAGCCCCCCCGGCTCCGCCGCCAGCCGGTGCCGGGGGGGCCAAGAACACCCGCGACACGTAGAGCCGCGCCCCACCCTCGTTGAAAAACGCCCGCACCCCGTGGGCCAGGTAGTTGAGCAGCGTCGCCTGGCCGCTGGTCTGGGTGACGGTGAGCCCGTCTAGCCCGCCGTAGATGCGCTCAAAGTCGCCAAAGCTGGTGAGCAGTTCTGGGCTATTGCCGCTGTCGGGGTTAGCCACTGGCCCCCGGCGGGTCAGCCCCACAAAGCCAGCAGTGCTGGTGCTGACCCCTTCAATCGATTTGGCGCGAAAGCTGGTTTCTTCAACGTAGACACCAGGGGCTAAATATTCAGGCATAGCCGCTTCTCCTTAGGTTAGGAATTCAGGGTTACAGACAGCGCAGTGGTGTAGGTCTGACCAGAGGCCAGGGTGAGCGTTTGGGTGCCAGAGGGCAGCGTGGCCCGGCGGGCGTTGAGGTCTTCGGGGTCAGGGAAAAAATTGGGGTTGGGGTCTGTCATGGTCAACAGATCGGCATCGGGGGCGATGGTTTGCCGGGTGGGGTCAGCGATTACCTCCAGGGTGGCGGTCACGGCGGTGGTGGTGACGGGGGGTGGGGTGGCGGGGTCGGGGTCAAGGTCATCGTCGTTGGGGTCGGCCCAGGTGGTAATGGGAATGCCCCGCACCGCCACCAGGGCTTCTCCTCGCCAGTCGCTGAGGCCGAGAAAAGGGGTGTCGGCGGCCGTGGCCAGGGTGGTGCGAATTAAGGCCCAGGGCAGCCGCCGACCGGTGGTGGCATTGAGTACGGTGGTGCGCAGCACCGCCCAGCCCGGACTGGTGCGCGCCAGGGGAGAGGGATACAGGGGTATGTCGATGGGCTGAAAAACCGAAGGACTGCCAGGTGCTGGGGCAGGATCGCCCACGGCGGCGGGGCGGGGCAGCGGCACCGTAAAGCGCCGGGGCAGGTACTGCCCGCTGGGGTCGGTGATCTGGAGGGTGAGGGTAGCCGGGGCGGGGGCCACCCCTAGCTCGGCTAGATCAAAGGTCTGGGTGTAGCGCTCAAAGCCGGGGGCGGACACAATCACGTAGTAGCCGCTGCGGTTGCGGAGGATGCTCACCCCTCTGGCGGCGATCTGCATGGATGACCGCACCGGCAGTTGGGTGACTCCATCACGGCAGCGCAGGGCGGCTAAAATTCTGCGATCGCACAGTTCTCTCATCGCTGGGCGACCTCCGTGCGATCGCCCCAGCCCAGCCGCATCGCCACCACCGGCTGGCTATCCTCAACCTCATCCACCTCGATTTGCACCACCCGGGCGATGTAGGCAACACTCAGGTGGTAAGAGGGCTTGAGCGTATCCCAAATCCGCATCATGTCTTCGTTGCTCAGCTCCGCCGGAATAATCTGCACCACCTCCCCCGGCCCCCAGCCCGCATCCGTTGACAGATACGACTCATCCAAAATCGGCAGCCGGTGAAACTGCCGCATCGTCCAGGCCAGCAGAATGTGCTCCGCCAGGGCGCTGTCGGCCCACACCGTCAGCAAATAGTGCAGATCGACCGACAGCGGCACCTCCTGGCGGGGCAGCCCGTTGGCCGGGCGACTGTTGCGCAGGTGTTCATTGATTGCCACCCGGTGCAGATACAGCGACAGCAGCGTGTCTGACTCGCCATCGACATCGTCCATGGCGTTGCTCGACAGCAGCCGAAACTGACAGTCGGGAAAAGTGAGCGCCACCGCCCCCTCGGGGCCAGCGGCCAGGGCCAGCTGCTCTTGCTGCCGCTGAAACGTCAGGTAAGCCGTCTGCAAATAGGTGACCAGCGACTCACCGACCGAATGAATTGCCCGGACATTGGCCATGGCCCTGCCACAACAACAACGCTGAAAACCCGATTCGAAACCAGGCTGTCCGTAGTAATACTGATAAAACCCATGCCCCAACAAGCGCATATTCTTGCTAGTGAGACCTACCTAACTCATTTGGGGTAGTTCATCTGAGCAGCGTCATTCGTGTGACTTGAAGCCGCCAACCCCGTCGAGTATGGTCAGACAAAAGAGACGAGCGGCCCCCATTTACCCCCATTTACCAATGTTGCGTCGGGAGGGCTAGGCGTGCAGGAACCTCTGTCTCCAGCCACTCGACCACCCCGTTGGACTTGTATATTGGACCCGGCCCTAGGGCTCACCCCCCAGGGCCTGCTGGTGTCCAAGCACCTCCGTCACGTGGTCAACCTCTGGCTGGTGCGCGAGTTCAGACACATCGTGCAAAACAGTCGAGTCTATCGCGACAACCCAGCCCTGTTGACCCCTGCCCCTGACGCGGCGCCCCAGAGTTTGGGCGGCGTCTCGGCCCAGCAGCAGATCCACTGGAGTCTGCTGGCCTGGGAGCAGTATCTCCAGCGCCACGATCTGCTCGATCTGGGCCTGTTCTGGCTGGGCGATCGCCCCCAAGAATCGGTTTTGCCCCCAGATCAGACCCCCCATCTGCTCTGGCAGTGGGAAACCCTAGCCGAGGGCTTTGACCAATATCACCCGCCGAACTATGCCCCTGAACTTGACCAGGCCCATCCCCTGCGCCAGGCCTTTCGCGATGCGATCGCCCTGGCGGCCCTGCTAGAGTCGGCCTTAATTTTGACCATTCCCCTAGCAGATGGCCCCCACGCCACCCCAGCCCTTTGCCAGCAGATCGAGCGCTGGCACCTGCCCTGCACCGCCCTATCCGCCGACCATCCCAGCATCCGTTGGGAACGCCAAACCCTACACCAGCTCTTCACCCAGGCGGGCCTAACCGCCCTCCTTTGGCAGCGGCCATCGCTGGCCGTCGTGCATATCTACTCTCCCTACGCGGGGCTGCTGAGCGATCACAACAGACCGGCAGAGCAATCCGTCAAAGATTATGCCGCACCACCCCTGAGCGCCCGGCTACCCGTCGCTCATCCCTGGGTTGAGACCAAAACATTTTGGTATCTGCTGAGCTAGTCGCCTAGCAACGCCCTGGGGCCAAGCTGACTCAGACAAGCCTTTTTGTCTAAATAAATCTGCCCAAAATAAATTCTTACTCTTGTTTAAACAGGCCGCAAAAAGATTTCGCTTCTTGTACTTTGGAGAAGTTATTTAACCGCCCCTTGCTGGCCAGAGAATCTGGAAACTAGATTTTACTAAGGTGTGCCCCTACTCTCCATAGTCAGTGAATATTTCGCTAGCAGAAACTATTTGCCCCAGATAGTGCATGGATTAGCTAAAGCTAATCCTACAGTAAATCTCTGCTAGCAATGATTGACATCATCTGCTCAATTTGAATTGGATTCTATCTAGACTTAGAGACTGGTAGAGTGATTCAATTAAGCTTGGTTAAGCTTGTCGCCGAGTTCCCTGAAAATCAATCTACAGCGGTGAAGAAATCCCTAACGAAGCTGACATCTTCTGTCTCAGACATTTCCTAAGCTTGAAGACTGAGCCATCTAATGCCCCTGGGAAAATATCATGGAACCCATTGATTTAGGCGTGGTTTTAGCCTCAGACTCTCCCCCAATTTTCGCCATCAAACCTATTGTAAAATTTTTTATTGAAGATCATCAGTTTGCCGTTGTCAACCTTGAAGACAGTATTCCCGGCAGCCTGGTCTGCCACTTTGAAATTAACGGTAAGCTTTACGGAATTTCGTCGGCAACTGCCATCTCTAGTCAGTCCTGTTCTGATATCGTCGATCTGCTAACGGAGCGAGAAATTCAGATCGTTTCCTTCGTGGCCTTTGGTCTATCTAACAAGCAAATTGCCCAAAAACTGGGCATTAGCGAATGGACTGTTTCGGCTCATCTGCGGCGCACCTTCATGAAGCTCGGGGTCGATACCCGCGCCGCCATGGTCTATCGCTGTAATAGTCTGATCAATGGAATGGGCAGAGAGATCCACTCCTAAGAAGATTTCCGGGAAGACAATCCCAGTGTTATCCCGTGACTGTAGCCGCTGTAGAGTGGGCAATGCCCACCACTGAGGAAACTGTTTTCCAGAAGTCGCCTAAGACCTGGGCCACAGCCTAGGCCTCGTCAACTCGTCAACAGACAAGCTGTCAAAGACGCGGGTTAGCTGGGGTGTTACCCTCAGAGATGGCCCAATCAGCGCCTCAACGCTAGCATGCTCGACCTGTTGCTCATGGCCAGCTTAGGATTTTTAGGCAGTTTTGGCCATTGCCTCGGCATGTGCGGGCCTATTACGGTCGCCTTCTCGCTGTCGCAGTCTGCCGCCCGGCCCAGTCGCTGGCAGCAGGTGGGGTTTCACCTATTGCTTAACCTGGGGCGGCTGGTCAGCTACGCCCTGGTGGGCCTGATGATTGGCGCACTAGGGTCAGTACTGGTGGCCAGCGGGCAAATGGCGGGCCTCGGCAGTCCGCTGCGGCGAGGGGTTGCCCTGGTCACCGGGCTGCTGCTGATCTGGTTTGGGCTAGGGCAAATTAGCCCCGCTCAAGTGCCCAAAGTTCCTTTTCTCAACCCCATGGCCCAGGCGAGCTGGCACGATCGCCTCAGTCGAGCCATGCAGGCCCTCTCCCTTAACCCCCAGCGATGGACGCCGCTGCTGCTGGGGTTGGCCTGGGGATTGATGCCCTGCGGCTTTTTGTACGCAGCGCAGCTCAAGGCCGCCGAGACCACCAATCTCTGGCGGGGCGGGGCCACCATGCTGGCCTTTGGGGTCGGCACCCTGCCGATGATGTTAGGGGTGGGGGTCTCTACCGCCTGGGTCAGCGCCGATCGCCGGGGGCAGCTGTTTCGCCTCGGCGGCTGGATTACCCTGCTGATTGGCCTGCTGACGCTGCTCCGGGGCAGCGACATGATCGATTTCACCGGCCACGGGGCGCTGGTGTGCCTGCTGCTGGCGATCGTCGCCCGCCCCCTCAGCCGACTTTGGCCATCCTTGCTCGTCTACCGTCGCACCCTGGGGGTGGGGGCCTTTGTGCTCTCGGTGGCCCATGTCGCCCACATGGTAACGATGGGATGGAACCCTGCCGCCTTGCCCTTTCTCTTGCCGAGTCTGCAAGCGGGGGGTTGGGCGGGTATTGTCGCCTTTGGGCTGATGGTGCCCCTGGCCCTGACCAGTTTTAATCGGGCTCAAACCTGGCTGGGCCAGCGCTGGCGGCAGCTCCATTTGCTCAGCGTCCCCATTTTTGGGTTGACCGTATCCCATGCGGTGCTCTTGGGTTCGAGCTATTTGGGCGGGTTTGAGCGCTCTACCCGCCACTGGCTAGGGGCTGTGGCCCTGGTGGTACTGGCCTTACTGGCGCTACTGCTGCGCTGGCGAAGATTGTGGTCTCTGCTGTCTCTGGAGAAATACTATGCGCCCGCCAAACCCTAGCCTGATGACCGTCGGGCTACTGTTGAGCAGCCTGGCGATGCTGCCTGCCCAGGCCCACAAAACCGAGGTGGCGGGCGATGTCGCAGGCACCTGGCACCTCGAACCCAACCACAGCCCCAAAGCAGGAGAACCGGCGCGGGTCTGGGTGGCGCTCACCCAGCAGGGCGGCCAGGTGATTCCCCTAGAGCAGTGCGACTGCACCCTCGCCGTCTATGGCACCAACCAATCGGGGGCCGCGCCGATCGCGCAGCCCTCCCTCCAGGCCGTATCACCAGAGCGGTTTCAGAATATTCCTGGGGCCGACATTACGTTTCCTGAGCTGGGCGAATACCGGATTGTGCTCACCGGCAGCCCCAGGGCCGCAGCCACCTTTGCCCCCTTTGAGCTGAGCTACACCATCATTGTTGCCGCTGGCCTCCCCAGCCCAGCGCCTGCCCCAGAAATTACCACCCAGGTTGCCCCCGAGGACGGCGAAGGAGGGCGTTCTCCCCGCTGGATTGTTGGCCTGGTGGTGGGCAGTGGGGGGGCAGCGATCGCCGCCTTAGCCCTGGGCCTGAGCCGCAGAAAATCGCCCAATTGATGGGCGATTTGGGGTCGGTTCTGGCTTGCACTCCTAGCAAGGCCGAGATTCGTCACCAGGGCGTCGCGTGTCCTACTCCGCCTCTGTAAAGCCCAGGGACTGCAAAAGCTGCTCTACCTTGGCGCGGTGGTTGACTTCCCAATCGGCCAGGGACTGGGCGGCGTCTTGCTCGGTGCGCTGCTGGGCCGCCTGCCAAACCGCGTCTTGCTGGGCGGCCGGAATCACCGCAATCCCCTCTTCATCGGCCACCACCATGTCACCGGGGTTGACCCGCACCCCGCCACAGAAGATCGGCTGGTTGAGCGTGCCCAGGGCTTGCTTCTGGCCTGGCACCGGCATTACCCCGCGCGCAAACACTGCAAACTGCGCCTCGCGCACTTCAGCCAGGTCGCGAATGACGCCGTCGACCACAAAGCCCGCAATGCCTCGGCTTTGGGCGATCGCACAGACATTGCCCCCCGCCATGGCGTACTCAGCATCTCCCGCCTGCACCACAATGACAGAACCGGGGGCCGCCCGGTAAATGGCGGCGTGCAGCATCAGATTATCCCCCGGCGGGCAGTTCACGGTGTAGGCTGGGCCAGCCAGACGAGGCATGCCGGGCCACAGCGATCGCAGGCCCATATCCATAAACTGCTCGCGCCCCAAGACATCGCCGTAGGCCGTGGGAGAAAAGGCCGCAAAGTTTAATCGCTCGTTCACAGTCGCTCGCCATCCTGGCCCAAAACATTGCTCAAATACTACTGGCAAGGGTAGCGCAGGTTAAAAGTTTCCTAGGGCGCGATCGCCGCAATCATCACGCTGTTGGACTTGACCACGGCATAGACCTCCTGGCCCACGGCCAGCTTCATCCGCTCCACTGAAGCTACGGTGATGATCGCCACCAGCTCAACGCCGGACGCGATTGCCAGGGTGAGTTCAGCGTTGACGCCGCTGATGGCGATCGCGGTGATTTTGCCCCGCAGCAGGTTGCGGGCGCTGATGGCAAAGTCGCGCTGCACGGAGAGAAACGCTTGCGCGTCGCGATCGCTGGCGAACGGTGAGGGGCTCTCTGGTGCGAAGGGGTCGGGCTGCCGCTGCTCTAGACTGCGTACTAACTCCCGAAGAATATCGGTTTTGCTGCGCTGGGTGCGCTGGCAGTAGTCATCGAGAATTTTGCGCTCCTCCTCAGAGGCTTGAAACGTGACCCAGCCTTGACTTTTTCGCGGCATGACAAAACCAGAGTAGGGGTATGGGTCAATACCAACCAAGTTGGTATTGCTGATTAGAATAGGTGGCATAGTTTACCAACGCTTCAGGCGCTAAGCCTTTCCCAATTCTCTCTAAAGACAATGAAACGACGAAACATTTTGCTCTTGGTCGCCACCCTGGCTCTGAGTTCGTGCCTTCGAGGCAGCCTAGGTTCTGGGCAGTCTGATGTAACCCAAGCGCCAACGACGGTGCTCATTTCCGCCGCCGCTAGCCTTCAAGATGCCCTCCAGGCCATCCAATCCGATTTTGAGACCGAGCACCCTGACATTGTCATCACCTACAACTTCGGTTCCTCCGGTGCCCTGCAACAGCAGATTGAGCAGGGCGCTCCGGTAGATGTGTTTATTTCCGCCGGGGTTTCCCAAATGGACGCCCTGGAGTCCCAAAATCGGCTGCTGTCGGAAACTCGGACGAACCTGCTGGGCAATCGCCTAGTATTGATTGCGCCTCAAGACTCGACCCTGGGGCTAACTGACTTTACCGACCTCACCAAGGACGCTGTCAAGCAAATCTCCGTCGGTGAATTTCGCAGCGTACCTGCCGGACAATACACCGAGCAGGTGTTTACCAGCCTGGGCATTTTGGCCACCCTTCAGCCCAAGCTCATCTTTGCCAACAACGTGCGCGGAGTGCTGGCAGCAGTCGAGTCAGGCAACGTGGATGCGGGCGTGGTCTACGCCACCGATGCCGCCATTTCTGACCAGGTGAAGGTAGTCGCGACCGCCGATGCCGCCCTCCACAGCCCAATCCTCTACCCCTTAGCCATTCTTAGCAATACCGCCAGCCCAGAGGCGGCCCGCACCTTCGTGGCCTATCTCACCAGCGATGCCGCCAAGGCTGTTTTTGAGGAGTACGGCTTCACGGTTTTAGAGCAGTAGTGAACGGGGTGGATAGGTAGGGGGTGGATGGGTAGGGGGTGGTGAGGTGTATCGGCATCTCACTCATCCACTTACTCCCTATATTCCCCACTCCCCACTCCTCACCCCTCACTCCCTCCATGCCCATGCCCCTCTCCCCCCTCTGGATCTCCCTCAAAGTCGCCAGCCTGGCGACGGTGGTAGCATTCTTCACGGGTATTGCCGCCGCCTACTGGATGCTGGGCTATCGCGGGCCAGGGAAATCGCTGATTGAGGGGCTTTTGATCGCGCCGCTGGTGCTGCCGCCGACGGTAGTGGGGTTTTTGCTGCTGCTGGTGTTTGGCAGCAATGGCCCCCTGGGGCCGCTGCTGCAAGCCGTGGGAATGCAGATCATTTTTACCTGGTATGGGGCGGCGATCGCAGCGACAGTGGTAGCCTTTCCGCTGATGTACCGCACAGCATTGGGGGCCTTTGAGCAAATTGACCCGGCCCTGATGCAGGTGGCACGCACCCTAGGGGCCAGGGAAGGCCGCATTTTCTGGCAAATTTTGCTGCCGCTGGCGGGGCCGGGGCTGCTGGCAGGGCTAACCCTCGCCTTCGCCCGCGCCCTGGGAGAGTTTGGGGCAACGCTGATGGTGGCGGGAAATATTCCAGGCCGCACCCAGACCATGCCGATGGCGATCTACTTCGCGGTAGAGGCGGGGGCTATGGCCGAAGCCTGGGGGTGGGTGGCGATTATTCTCACTGTGTCGCTGTCGGGAATTTTGGCAGCAAATGTCTGGCAGGGGCAGCAGCGGGGAGGCAAGAACGAAAAACGAAAAACGAAAAACGAAGATTCCCGGTCTGTGGGTCAAAATTTCTCCTCCGGAGACGCTGCGCGTAGGCATAGCCAGTCCAAAGGACTTACAAAATTCAAAATTCAAAACTCCCCTTCATCACCCCATCACCCCATCACCCCATCACCCCCCCACCCCCTACCCCCTACCCTCTCCCTCTCCCTCCACAAACCCCTCGCCACCTTCCCGCTAAATGTGGCCTTCACCGCTGGCGCTGACGCCCTGGGCATTCTCGGGGCCTCGGGGTCGGGCAAGTCGATGACGCTGCGGTGCATTGCCGGGGTAGAGACACCGGAGCGAGGGCAGATTGTGCTGAATGGGCGGGTGCTGTTTGACAGCGATCGCGGCATCAATCTCCCCAGCCATCGGCGGCGGGTGGGGCTGTTGTTTCAGACCTATGCGCTGTTTCCGCACTTGACCATTGCCGAGAATATTGGCTTTGGCTTGCAGCATTTGCCGAGGCTGGAGCGATCGCAGCGGGTGAGCGGCTGGCTGGGGGCCATGCAGCTCCAGGGCTTGGGCGATCGCTACCCCCATCAGCTCAGCGGCGGGCAGCAGCAGCGGGTGGCCTTGGCCCGCGCCTTGGCCCCCGAACCAGAGGTGCTGCTGCTAGATGAACCCCTCTCGGCCCTAGATACCTACCTGCGCAGCCAGGTCGAGCAGCAGCTAATTGCCACCCTGGCGAGCTACAGAGGCGTGACGCTGTTTGTCACCCACAACCTGGAGGAGGTGTTTCGGGTGTGCCCCCAGATTATGGTGATGGCGGCGGGGCAGACTGTGGCGGCCGGAACTCGCCACCAGGTGTTTGAGCAGCCTGGAAGCGCGATCGCCGCCCAGATTACCGGGTGTAAAAACTTTTCTAGGGCCACCCCCCTGTCTGCCACCACCCTCAGGGCCGAAGCCTGGCGCTGCACCCTGACGGTGGCCGAGGCCATTCCCCAACACCTCAGCCAGATTGGGTTTCGCGCCCACCAGATCCAGTTCGTTGAAGACCTTAGCCAGCCCAATACCTTTGCCGCCTGGGTGGTGGCCACCAGCGAAACCCCCCACCGGGTGACGGTGTTTCTCAAGCTCCACGCAGCCCCAGTTAGCCTAGAGCAGGAATCTAACGACGACGCCTACGACCTTCAGGCTGAGGTGTTCAAAGAAACCTGGCTGAGGCTGAGGCCGCAACCGCTGCCCTGGTACGTGCAGCTGGCCCCAGAGCGAGTGCTGCTGTTGAGCGATCGCCCAGAGCCCGCCCCAGGCTGTAGCCAGTCTAGCTAAGACATTTCCCCTCCAAACGTTTGAACGTTTTCTGAATGCCCTAACCTAGGTGACTATATTGATCTCACAGCTGGATTCAAGGGTGAGTCGAGCAGGTTGACTTTGACAACCTACATGTTGTTAAACTTGGTAAGTATTTTTACTGTGTTTCCCCTGCTATGGCCCAGCAACCACCCAGTACCAAGGGAATCACCCTCCACCAAATGGAGGTTTTTGAGGCGGTTGCACGCCACGGCAGCTACACCAAAGCGGCTGAAGAGCTGTTTTTGAGCCAGCCGACGGTGTCAATTCAGGTTAAGCAGTTGTCTAAAACCATTGGCCTACCGCTGTTTGAGACGGTGGGCAGAAAGCTCTTTCTAACGACCGCTGGCGATACCCTGCTGACCACCTGTCGCAATGTCTTGGCCCAGCTCTCGACTCTGGATGACGCGCTGGTGGCGTTTCAAGGGCTCGATCGCGGCATGGTCAGGGTAGCCACGGTTGAAAGCGGCAAAACCGCCCTGGTGCAGCATCTCAAGCCTTTTATGGACAGCTACCCAGGGCTGGAACTCTCTCTGCACATTGGCAATCACCAGGAGCTTTCGGCTCGGCTGCAAGACAACCAGGACGACCTCTACCTGTTTAACCAGCCTCCGGCCCTGAATGGCATTGCGGTCTTCCCCTGTATGGATGTGCCACTGCACATTGTTACCCATCATCAGCACCCTCTGGCGGGGCGATCGGTGGTGACGCCCCAGCAGTTGGCTCAGGAGTCGTGGATTTTGAGCGAGGCGGGGTCGGTCAGCCGTCAGCTGTTGGAGGAGTTCTTTAGGGCTCAGTCAATTACGGTGCGCTGCCGTCTGGAGTTGAGCAGCTATGAGGCGATTAAGGTCAGCATTCGGGCTGGGCTGGGGATTGCGGTGCTGCCTGCCCCAAGTTTGTCGGCGGCGGAGCTTGAAACTGATTTTGTGATCTTGCCTGTGGCCGAGTTTTCGCTGCGCAAGCAGTGGCATTTGGCCTACCCCAAGGGGAAGCATCTATCGCCGGGGGCCACGGTGTTTTGCGACTATTTGCTGGAGCACCTGTGAGGGAGGCACTACGTTGTGCCCGAATTTACTCACTCTCCCTCCACCAGCGCCTGAAACCGCTCGTCGGCGCGAATGGGGTCGAAGTCGGTGTCGGTTCTGGCCATATTGCGATATTTGGGGTCTAGGGCAATTGCCCGTTGAAGTAGCTCCAGTGCTTCATCTAAATTATGCGTTCTGCTTACAGCAAATGCTTTGTTATAGATAGCATTGGCATATTGAGGATTAGTTTCTATAGCTTTGTCAAAACACTTGACCGCTTCACTAAACCTTTCTGCTTTAGCTAATGCATATCCTTTGCTATCCCAACTACTAAAATCATCAGGTTTGATTATTAAGACAGCATCAAAGTAAGTGATTGCCGCCTCATACCGCCCCAAGTTTCCCAGCGCATTCCCTTTGCTATTAAGCGCGTCTTGATAGTCAGATTTTATTTCTAATGCAGCATCGTAGCAAGCGATCGCAGCATCATACTGCTCTAAGTCATACAGGGCATTCCCTTTGTTGTAGAGCGCTTCGTGATAGTCGGGTTTGAGGGCTAAGGCGGCATCGTAGCAGGCGATCGCGGCCTCATACTGGCCCAAATTCCCCAGCGCAACCCCTTTGTTGTGGAGCGCGTCAAGATCGTCGGGTTTGAGGACCAAGGCGGCATCGTAGCAGGCGATCGCGGCCTCATGCTGGCCCAAATTCCCCAGCGCAACCCCTTTGTTGTGGAGCGCGTCGAGATAATCGGGTTTGAGGGTTAAGGCGGCGGCGTATGCGGCGATCGCCTCGTCATAATCACCAGCTTCGTATTTGGCATTGCCTTCCAAGACATTAATCAAGGCTTGCAGGTTACTGTTTTCAGTTTCTTCACCCTGGGAAATTTGGGTTTGAATTTGGCGTTCTTCTCCATGGGCATCAGCAAAGGTAAAGATAGCCGATTGCCAGTCGAAGAAGTCGGCGGCGCGGCGGATCAAGTATTTGAGGGCAAAGGGCGGCACCACAAACACAAAGCACAGGTGGCCAAAGTGGTCGCGAAAGTTATCGCGCTGTTGGTTGAGGTGGCTCAATAGTGGCGGTACAGTGTCGAGATTGTAGTAGTCGCCTTCGCCACCGTAGCCCGGTTTAATATCGGCCTCTAACGATTTTTCGAGCCCTTGAACCACCAAAATATTCAAGTTGGCCAAGTCGGGGCGTTGGGCCACCAAATTGTAGAGGTTGGTGATCGGTTGATCGAGCACCAGGGTGCCGATATTCTTTTGGGGTAAATCGTTGCGTAGCCGCTGCAAAATGTCGCTGGCCTTGGCCGGGCTAGCCTGTACAAACAACAGCCCAAACCCCTTGCGCCGTCGCAGCGATCTTTGCAAGGCTTGGTACTGAGCCTCGGGGTCGGCGGCAATTTGTTTCGCAGCATTCGCTAGGGTCATAGCCACCTTATTGTGTCTAACTCTCCTCTCCCCAAGGGAAAGGAAGTGAGGGCACCTGCGCTAGGGCTTTTTGAAAGGGGGCCAACCCTTCAATTAGCGGATGCACATTGTGCCAGCGCTGCAATTTGCCCTGATCATCATAGTAGCGATATTCCAGTAAACAACGATTGAGCAATAGTCGTAGGCACTGGGGTTCATTGTCGGCGTTGCGGGTGCGGCAGACCTGAGCTAACAGCCTCCACTGGTCGGCTTGAATGGTATTGAGGTAGGTTTCCCGAGCTTCTTCGATGGCAATTTGCACCGCTTGAGCCGTAATGGGCAGGCAATCTGTCCAGTCGATTGCCCGCTGGATCAGCTGCATCAAAATCCGCAGGTGGCCACCGCTCATCAGGCAGAGGTTTTCTAGGGTAGCAGGGCTATCGAAGAGTTGAGTATCAATCTGGTCGGCGAGGTCAGCATCGATCAGCGCTACCCGCTTTTGAATGAGTTCACGAAACTTAGCCAAGCCAGCGGCGTTAAGGCGGCCATCCGGATAGCGCACCATCACCATCGGCAGCACATCGGGCTTGTCGTAGTTGTCTTCTAGGCGGGTGCCCCGTTCGGAATAAACCATCGAAATGGGCACGGTGTAGATCACATGGCAATCTAACCCGCGCAAAATTTCGCTGCGGTTGAGGTAAATTTCGTCGTAGTTGCTGGGCTGTCCCTCCTGCTGAATCTCCACAATGCGATCTAAGTTGTCAGCCATAATCACAATGCCGGGGCAGGTATTGGGTAGAGTGCTGCGGGCTACCCCAATAAAGTCGTTGAGGGCGACCACCAGCGACGGCGTGTAGTCGTTCACCTTTTGGCGAATTTCGCGCCGCTTTTCTGGAATGGCCCGGAGGGTAGAGCTAATGCTGCCAAACTGGGCAATCTGACCTTCCAACGTCAGCCCATCGAACTGCACCTCCGATCGCGCCAGTTCCTTCATCGAATCCCAGCGCTCTTGCAGCCACTGCACCAGGGGATTGTGGTTATCCACGCGAATGTCTTGCACCAGGTGGCGGGTGCAGGCAAACAAAATATCGGCATACTCCGCATCCTGGGGTTCAATGTCTTCGTTGTCGGCGGCAAAGTAGACGACAAAATAGCCCTGGCCTTCTAAAAATTCCTTCAGCCGCAGCAACTCGGTCGATTTGCCCACCCCTCGATGGCCCGTATACAGCTGACAGGTAGGTTCCTTCGATCGGGTAATGCGCCGCCCCAGTTCGCGCACTACGTCCCACCGTCCCCGCACCTCCTGGCAATCTACATAGGCTTCCTTCACTGGTGGCTTAAACGGCTCAAAGGAACTGTAAATTTCGGTGAGCAGGGCTTCGTCGCTGAGCTGACGAGGGGGTTGACTCATAGGGTTTGCCGGGGCAGGTTTCCCCCGATTTTAGCCTTGACTATCAGAAAGGCAAAATTAGGCGCGATCGCCCCGCCGCCGCCTCAGAGACCGGGTTTCTCGCGATGGGTAAGCGGTGGGTTACGGCGGAGTAGGGGTGGCGGGGTGTAGGCAGAGCCTCGGGCCGCCCCCACCCTACGGATAATCAAGGCCCATCCACCGTTGAACTCTGTTGTGAGGTGCCCGTTACAATGGCAGTCATCCTCAGGAGGAGCTGAAATGGCAGAGGTTATCTTGTATCACCACGCACAAGGGCTAACCCCTGGCGTTGTTGCCTTCGCAGATCGGTTGCGTCAGGCCGGGCACCTCGTCCACACCCCCGATCTATTCGATGGCCATACCTTCAGCGACCTCGATCGCGGCATGCAATTTGTCAAAGAACTGGGGTTTAGCGAGGTGATAGAGCGCGGCGTGCGCGCGGCGGATAGATTGCCGTCCGAGTTAGTCTATGCCGGATTCTCGCTGGGAGTTCCCCCAGCCCAGAAGCTGGCTCAGACCCGCCCTGGAGCCCAGGGCGCACTTTTCTTCTATTCCTGTGTGCCAGTCTCAGAATTTGGGTCGGCGTGGCCAAAGCGGGTTCCAGTACAGATTCACGCGATGGATGCCGATCCGTTCTTCGTTACCGAAGGCGACATTGACGCCGCTCGATCCCTGCTTGAGGAGGCGGAGGAAGCCGAGCTGTTCCTTTACCCTGGTAACCAACATATTTTTGCCGATAGCTCACTGCCCTCCTATGACGAGACGGCATCCGCCCTGCTGATGCAGAGGGTGCTAGATTTTCTGGCTACACGGTAATCCGACACAATGAAGTAGTCATTAATCCCTGGAGGTGCCAGCGTGCCTGTTATCACCCCTGATTGTTTCCTCCTAGAAGAAAGCCCTTCTGACGCTGCCCATGAGCCAGATCGTCTGCTCTGGATTAGCGAAGCAGGAGGGCTTAACCAGTTCGGCGCATTCATTGAGGTTCTGCAACCTGGCTCTCGTTCATCGATCAAGCATTGGCACAGCGCTGAAGATGAAATGGTCTATGTCCTTGAAGGCGAGATCACGCTGATTGAAGGAGATACGGAGACTGTATTGCGCCCTGGCGATGCTGCCACGTTTCAAGCAGGCGTGCCGGTAGGTCACTTTTTCGAGAATCGTAGCGCCAAGGCAACGCGATGCCTTGTAGTCGGCACCCGAGCGGCAGTAGATACAATCACGTATCCTGACCTTGATCGGGTTTGCTACCGCGACCGATCGCTGCCAGATGACATTTGGACTAATGGCATGGGAGAACCTGCCCAGAGTCCTTACTAGCAATCACTAATGACTGCCGAATTATCAATAGAATCGTGGTACCCAGCCCGATCGCTTGATTGTAGAGGAAACGCAGCATGGATCGATTCACTGGCGGTTGCCTGTGCGGCAACGTCCGCATTGTGGCCACGGGACGCCCATACCGGGTCGGCCTCTGCCACTGTCTCGACTGCCGCAAGCACCATGGAGCCTTGTTTTACGCTGCGGCAATATTCCCCCATGAGGCGGTCACGATCGCTGGTGAAACCCGCGACTACGGCGGGCGGTTTTTCTGTCCCCGCTGCGGCTCGTCTGTTTTCGCCCGCACCGCCGACGAAATCGAAGTCAACCTAGGCTCCCTAGATGCCCCTGACCAACTGATGCCCACCTACGAAAACTGGATCATTCGTCGCGAGTCTTGGCTACCGCCGTTTCCGCTCACGCGACACTACGATCGCGATCGCGACACCACGGGTCGCTTTGAGGATTAGGTCGCACGATCAGATTTCCCTCTTCAAAGCCCCCAGCGGTAGGGCAGGTCACCGCGTACTCTGAAGTTGAGGTCTCGCCAAATTTGTACAATAAGGCATTGATCCACCGATGAGCAAAGGAATCGCCATGTCGATCACCGGCCAATGCCACTGCGGAAAGGTTCATTTTCAAATTGAGGGAGATCTGCCCGATCAGCTAACTCGCTGCACGTGTTCTTTCTGTTCTAAGCGCGGTGTGCTGCTGGCCTACTTTCATCCCGATCAATTTCACAGCACTGTTGCAGACGGCAGCGACTCAATATATCGCTGGAATACCGAAATGGTAGCCCACCACTTTTGCTCTACCTGCGGATGCGCCACGTTCTCCGATAGTCCAGCCTTTGAACTTGACGGCAGCTGGGATAAAGTCACTAGGCGCATTGGCGTAAATGCTCGTCTGTTCGATGACTTTGATGCGGCCACCGCACCAGTAACCGTCATTGACGGCAAGAATCTGTGGTAGCAACCAGCCAGGCTGCTCCGGCATCTGCTTCTACCCTGATGAACTAACCGAGCTATCCCTGGGGTTGAAGCTGCGGCACGGTACTCTGTGGGTCGCGATCGCCTTCCCCAGGCAGAGGGCGCGCCCTCTGGGTTTTGATCATGTTCAAATTAATCGTCAGCAAAAAGCTGGTTAGGCTGGCGATCACAATCACTGGCACCATGGCCGTGTCCGACAGCACGCTGAGAATTACCGTGGTGCTGATCGGGGTTTTGGTAATCGCCACATTTACCGCCGCCATCATGCAGACCATGCCGATGGTGGGGTGCACCTGCGGAAAGCCGAGGGCGATCGCCAGCCCCACTGCCGCCCCAATATAAAACAGCGGAAAGATAAACCCGCCGCGAAAGCCCGAATGCAGCGTGCAGCTAATCGCCAGCATCTTCGCCAGGCCAATCAGCAGCAGCATGGTGACGCCAAAAGTCGAGCCGGTTTCGATAATCGTTTCAATCTCGCGCTCGCCAAAGAACAGGGTCTGGGGAAACACTAGAGCAATCAGCCCGATGGCGAGGCCCCCCAGAGTCGCCAGCAAAATCGTGCGGTGCTCCAGAGGCCTTGTCAGCCAGCCCACCGTGCGAAACACCAGCACAAACAACGCTGCCACCGCCGCCCCGATCGCCCCCAGCACCGCCCCCTCCGCCAAATTTGTCAGCGTCAGCGGGGGTATCGAGGTGAAGTGGTACATGCCGCCGATGGAAAGCCCCGTGGTGAGGCGAAACACCACAAAGCTCAGAATCGCTGCCAGGGTGGCCGGAATCAGCGCCTCGTAATACTCCAGCCCCCGCCGATGGGGAATCTCCAGGGCAAATAGAGCCCCGCCCAGGGGCGCGCCAAAGAAAGCCCCAAGGGCCGCCGCCATACCGCAAAAGGTAAAAATCCGCGTGGTGCGCAGGGTGAGGCCCAGCTTTTGGGCCATCCAGCCGCCGACGCTGCCGTTGACCTGCACCAGGGGGGCCTCTGGCCCGGCACTGCCCCCCGCCACAATCGAAAACAGCGACGCCACCACCATCGCCGGGCTCTGCTTAATATCGATGCGGCCAGGGTCGTGCACCTTCTCAACAACAAAGGAAACCTCACCGGGCAGACCCATCAAATACAGCGTCAGCCCCACCAGCAGCCCGCCTACGCTAGCGGCGATCCACACATAGTTGGTGGCGGGGAAGCTCTCGGTAAAGAAGGGTTCGAGCGTTTCAGGCAGGGTATGCCACACCAGATGCATGAACCCCTCCAGCACCAGGTAGTAGGTGGTGGCGACGATGCCGCCCACAATGCCGATGGCGGCGGCGGCCAGCATGGTCTGGGCATAGTCGAGTTCGCGAGGGGCAGTCTCAGCGGGGGAAGACGCGCTTTCTAAATCCATAGATACCGTCATAGCCTGGCCTCACAAGTAGGGGACGAGGTCGCGTCTTTGTCAGCGCGGGGGACTCAAAATTTAGAGGTATAGCCTGGGTAGGGGCGTAGCATGCTACGCCCCTATGGGGTCATGCAGCTACAGGCGATCGCGTAGCGTCCCCAGAGGGGAATCGCGCAGCGTCCCTACAGGCGATCGCCCTGCTCCACCGGCACCGCCGCCGGTACTGGCATCCCATGCTCAGCGTGGGAACCCACCACTTCCCTCAGCGTGAAAGCATTCAAAAAGGCGACGATCAGCGCCACACAGCCCAGCATTTGAAAGAACAGCTTGTCGCCCGCCACCCCCTGGGGCAAAAGGCTATACACCGTCAGGTAAACCACCGCGCCGACGTTGCCGTAGGCCCCCACATTGCCCGCAATCTGCCCGGTAATGCGAGGTTTCACCAGGGGCACAATGGCAAAGGTGGCTCCCTCCGCCGCCATCACAAAGAACGACGCCACCATCGTCATCAGCACCACAAAGAGGATCGGGATGCCCTGGCCAAACATGCTGAATAGCAGGTAGCCTACACCCGTGCCCGCGATGGTGACCACCAGCGTCAGCTTGCGGCTGCCCAGTTTGTCTGACAGCAGACCGCCGCCCGGTCTGGCCACCAGGTTCATAAAGGCGTACATACCGGCGACGGCTCCAGCGACGGCGGCAGTGAGCCCAAAGCCGCGCTCAAAGTAGGTGGGCAGCATCGACACCACCGCCAGCTCAGAGCCAAAGCAGGCCACGTAGGCCATTTCCAGGTTAAACACCTGGGAAAATTTGTAGCGTTCCTCGGGAGAATAGCGCTTGGCCCCGGTCATTAGCGGCTTGTTGGCCTGCCAAATGTTGTAGGCCTGGAATAGGTAGAGCCCGATTAACAGCACCCCGATAACCACGAGCGCTTGACTGCCAATAAAGTCCACCTTGGTCAATCGCCAGGCAATCAGCCCTAGCACCCCCACTAGGGGAATATTCGTCGCCAGCAAAAACCAGAAGTCGCGCTGGCTGGTGACTTCCATCCCGGCGCTGCTTTGGGGGCGCTGGTAGACCTTGCCCGGCGGGGTATCGGTGACATTGAAGTAGTAAACGACGCCGTAGCAGGCGGCGGCAATGCCAGTGAGGGCGATCGCCAGTCGCCAGTTCACCTGGCCCGCCGTCAAAAAGCCCAGCGCCGCTGCAATCGACGGTAGGGTAAACGCCGCCCCAGCCGAGCCAAAGTTGCCCCAGCCGCCGTAGATGCCTTCCGCCAGGCCAATTTCATTATCTTCGAACCACTCGGCCACCATGCGAATGCCAATCACAAAGCCGCAGCCGACAATGCTCAGCGCCAGCCGCGAATAGACCATTTGCTCAAAATTTTGCGCCATGGCAAAGGCGATACAGGGAAACGCCGCATAGATCAGCAGGCAGGAGTAAGTAATGCGCGGGCCAAAGCGATCGAGCACCATGCCGACAATAATGCGGGCGGGCACCGTCAGCGCCACGTTGCAGATGGCGATGGTGCGCATTTGTGGGTCGCTCAGCCCCAGGTCGGCCTTAATGGCCGTGGCCAAGGGGGCAAAGTTAAACCAAATTACAAACGTGAGAAAGAAGGCAAACCACGTCATATGCAGGATTTTATACCTGCCGCTAAACGACCACAACCCAGCCATAATACTCAACTCCAGAAATTAGATGATGACTCTAGAAACCTAATTTGGCCGCAGTAAAACCTGCGATAAACTAGCGCGATCGCAGCCTTAACCTTGCAGTCCTACATGCGATTGAAACCGGCTATCTAGAATGAAAACCCAAACATTTTCATTCACATTGGAAAAACTTAAACGCAGGCAAGCCTAAAATCAGTGAGCTGAAATCGCCGATAAAACGGGTTGCCTACAAATAAATCTTTTTCATAGGCAAAGATTAATGGCGAACCCAAGGGCGCTCTGTGTAAGTGTTTACAAAACACCTACGCCGATGGTTTTTCTGCGCTGCCGCAATGCGTTTACTGCAATATCATTCGCCAGGGCGAACCGACAGATCTCGAATATTTCTGTATATATAGCTACAAAATGATAGAATAAGGGGAGATCATTCCCCTTTGTGCTAGCTAATGAGATTTCAAGCTCCTGGAGTTGCGATCGCCCTTCACCGACTAGAGGTCGTCGCCACTGTTGCCGCTGTCTTTGCCGCCGCCACCTTTGTCGGTGCCGCCTCTACCCTGGTTGCGATCGAGCAGGCCGAAACGTCAGGCCAAGGTTTGGTGATGTCCAGCGAAGCCGCTCTCTGGCAGGGGTTGGGTCAAAAAGATTAGCCGGTGAAAGCCGTTTAATTTCTTTCTCAGGCGGCACTAATAGTATTTTAGGCTACATTTATTTGGCTCTCAGCTTGGCTCTGCACCATAGAAACCGTAGACCACAAGCCAGCAAAGCCTAACCCCTTTGCTCAAGGAGAACCCGTATGAAACGCTACTTACTATCTGGTTTAACCATTGTGCTGTCCACCCTGGCCATGGTTTCTGCTGCCCAGGCCGGGCAGACCCACCTCAATGACCTCGCCGCCGACCGCAATGGCGATGGCGTTGTCACTATCGGCGAACTGATCAACTACAACCGCGACCAGCGTGACTAGCGATCGCCTAAAGTCGTTAGATTATCCCGTTAGCTGAACAGTCCAGATCTTAGGATCTGGGCTGTTTCTGTTGATGCTCATCCAGAACCGAAAATTTCCTAGGCGCTCACTCTCGGGGGGCTAGACTTCCAGAGAAAGCTGCACATAATCGGGCTCGCCAATCGGTTCCAGATTTGAGAGAGTTAGCCCCAGCAAGCGCACGGGCCGATCGCGATCCAGGTGGGCCAGCAGCATCTCTTCCACCCAGGAAAAAAGGGGCGACTCGGGGCTAATCGCCGTCACAAAGGTGCGGCTGCGGGTAATCTGCCGATAGTTGGCGTACTTGATCTTGAGGGTGAGGGTGTGGCCCCGGCGGGGCTGCTCTTGCAGGCGAGTAATGACCTCGTTGGCGACCCGCTCTAGGGCGGTCAGCATATCCGCCAGCTGGGTCAGGTCGGGCGAGAACGATCGCTCGGCCCCAATCGATTTGCGAATGCGGTTGGGATTGACGGGGCGATCGTCTTCGCCCTGGGCAACGCGGTAGTAGAAGTGCCCCACCTTGCCAAAGTGCTGCACTAGGTCGGCCTCGGCCCAGTCGCGCAGGTCGGCCCCGGTAGCAATGCCCAGGGCGTGCATTTTGCGGGCGGTCACATAGCCAATGCCGTGGAATTTCTCAATGGGCAGGGCGGCGACAAAGGCCTCGGCCTGGTCGGGCAAAATCAGCGTCAGGCCGTCGGGCTTGTTCTGCCCACTGGCCATTTTGGCCAAAAACTTGTTGACCGATACGCCAGCAGACGCCGTGAGCTGAGTGGTGGCCTGAATGTCGGCCTTGATAGCGCGGGCCAGCACCAGGGCAGAGGGTTCCTCCAGCGCATTGGTGGTGACATCCAGATAGGCCTCGTCGAGGGACAGCGGCTCTACCAGGTGGGTGTAGCGGTGAAAGATCTCTCGAATTTGCCCCGACAACTCCTTGTAAACCTCGAAGCGGGGGCGGGCAAAGATTAGCTCGGGGCAGCGCTGCTGGGCAATGCGGGCGGGCATGGCCGAATGAATGCCGTACCGACGGGCCTCGTAGCTGGCCGCTGCGACGGCCCCCCGCTGCTCAGGCCGTCCGCCTACCACCAGAGGCTTGCCCCGGTACTGGGGAAAGTCGCGCTGCTCCACGGAGGCGTAGAAGGCATCCATGTCGATGTGAAGGATTTTTCTGATGGCAGAGCCTCTCATGGAATAGCCGGGTCGCAAAAGGGGAGATGACGGTTATACCCCACCGGGTCTGGGGGGCTTTCCCGACCTGCCGAACAGCGAGCTTACCGCGATGATTTAAGTATAGAAAGCAGGGAGTTAAGGCTATGGTCGCCGGGCAGTCATCTCACCAGTCGTCGTTTCGTCCTCCGATCTGGAGTTTGGGTGCGGCCCAGGCACAGATGGATGCGATCGCCGCTGCCCTCATGCCCCTAGGTCTCTCATCCTCAGGCCGAGTGCAGGTGCCCTCGGTCGAAATTGAAGACATCGGCGATGCCCTCGTGGTCACCGCCTTTTTACCGGGAGTTGAGCCCCAGGCCGTGCAGGTGCGGGCCACTAAGAAATCGCTGACCTTTTCGGGCCAGCGGCAGTCGGGCTACCGCAGCCCGCTGATTCAAGCCCTAGGCATTAACTACTTTCAGCAGACAGTGCCGCTGCCCGCAACGGTGATCGATCGCCAGGTGCAGGTGGCCTATCACAACGGGGCGATCGTGGTGACGCTGCCCAAGCGCAAGGGCTGGGGCAATCGCCTGATGCAGGGCTGGCAGCAAACCCGAGTGCGCCTGGGTCAGGCGCTCAAAGCCTGGGGCCAGCGCCTATTAGAAAATCGGTAACAGAATCTAAAGCCTGGGTAAAAAAAAGTGTCGGGTGCCACCATCTGATCGACACTAGATCTACGACCAGACCTAGGACTGATTCCATTTATGACCGACTTCGACGATTTTCTCCGCCACAAGTATGCCTACGTAGCCATTGGTGAATTTAAACCCGGCTGTTTTAGCGAAGCCCGCCAGCTCTACGAAAAGGCGGTCTCGACCTATACCAAAGGCTTCCAGGGAGCCTACCTGCTGCAAGAACCCGGCAGCGATCGCGGCATTGCGATCATTCTCTGGGACAGTATTGAGGACATGGACGACCACCAGAGCGAAGTCTATCAGCAGACCCTGGGCAAAATTGCCCACCTGTTTGAGACGCCGCCCGTGACCTCGTTCTACGAGGTGTGCAGCGAAATTGGCCTGCCCCAAATTTTGGCCGCCGCCAGTGCCGGGGCCAAATAGCTTAAACTCCGCTGGAGCCGAGTGTCTTTACTGCTAATTCCAAAAGACGCTCAGCTTCAGCGAATCGTTTGACACAACCCCCTACCCCTCACCCACCTAAGCGCCCACCAGCTCCGCCATGACCGCTGCCACTGGCTGAATGCCGCTGCTCCCCCCGACGCTGCGGCCCGCAAACACCAGGCCATTTTCCACATCGCCCCGGCAGGCGCGATCAAGGGCGCGCAGAATGCAGTAGGTTTCGCGGCGATCGCGAAACTTGCACACCTGCAAGCAGTTGGCAGGGAATGTGGCAGTGGAGCGACAGGGGTGTCTGCTTATAGTTGCCCACGGCGATCGCGGCCTCAAAATCCCTAGCGCTAAAGTCTTCGGTCATTTCCGTCGCCGGAGGGTAGCTGGTATAGCGAGGCAGCGGCTGGCTGTACTTGTGCTGCAGCGCCGGGTCAAACACAACGGTCTTAGCAGCAGAGAGCATAGTAATTTAATTAGTGATGTGCAAAAGGTGGATAGATCTGTAGGGTGCATTAGCGGCTGATCGACCAAAGCCAATCGCCCCAGACTGGGCTAGCCGCAATGCACCGCTGGGATGCCATGAAGATGGTGCATTGCGGCCAGGTGCGATCGCAGATCCACCGTTTCGGGTTTGACCGTGAATGCACCCTACGGTGGGCCTACTCCGTTGCCACCAGGGCCACCATGCCGTGGTGGGGGTGCGGCTCGGTGCTGCCGGGGCGATCTTGACGGGTAATCAAATCAACCACGTGGTCGCCCACCGCCGATCGCACATCCGGCTCCAGCTCGTGGAATAGATCGCGGTTCAAGGCAAAGGCCAAATTCGCCTCATCCACTAGCTGCTGAATCAGCGCCTCATCCACTGGCAGAGCATTTAGCGCTTCGCGGTACTTGAGCTTAAAGTCGCGCTTCGCCTCGACCGTGGGCAGTTGGTCAAACTCGTGCAGCCCGGTGCCTTTATCTAGCGGCAGGTTCAGGGCCGATCGCACAATATGCCGCAGCCCCTGCCCCCCCGAGAGGTCACCCATGTAGCGCACATAGGCGTGGGCCACCAGCAGAGCCGGGTTGGTCGCGGAAACTTCAAGAATGCGGTTCACGTAGCGCTGGCCCGCCGGGGTAGCGATGATCTCGTGCTGCCAGCGATCGCCGTAGTAATAGGCCAAATCGCCCTCCAACGCCTGGGTGCGCAGCAGTTCCTCAAACACCGTTGGCCCCACCACCGGATGGTGGCAGTGGCTAGCCATCTCAGCTTCCAAATTGCTGTAGAGAAAATAAAGGTCGGCGGTGAGCTTGCGAAAGGGCTCCAGCTCGACCACACCCTTCAAAAAGCACTTCATAAACGCCGTGTTTTCAGACAGGGTATGGGAGATCTGGGTGCCTTCGCGCAGCCGTTGAGCTAGGTCAGTCATAGGAATTTCTCTGGGCGAGTGGGCTAAAAATCTTTTAATCACTATACAGCTATCAATTGAGCAATTAATTCTTTTGATTTAAGTTTTGTGTCTGAACAGGGCTGCTTGCGGAGCCTAAAGTACTCAGTTATTAATCTCTTGCCGATCCCTTTGATCAACGAAATTTCCCTGGAGGTAGGCTCGCTTTAGGCGCTGTGGACGAGGTCAAGGCGCTGCCTTGACTATTAATAGCTATTTAGCAATAAAGTGACTTTCAATCCTTTAGTCCAGAAAAACTCTCATGGTGACCTGCGTAGCCTGCGGTCGTCAGTTTATCGACGATTACGAACTCCACCGAGGGTGCTCGGATGAGGCCAGACGCGAGTGTCTCAAGATGTATGTCAATTCACTAGATGGTTTACAGCGCGCCTTGGATGTTCAGCGGATTCTCCCCAATGGGGCCAGGCCCGATTGGGGACTTGGCAGACGGATGACTCCGGCGATGGCGCTCGGCCTTTGCACTCGTCCGCTATCTACCCAGGAAATCCTCTGCATGCGAGGGGTTCAATCTGTCTCCTCTTAGCAGACCAGTGCCTATGTGGTGCAGCCCAAACCCCTCCGCCGTCACAACCAGCAACATCCGAGTGTGGGCCTGCCGTACCTCGCGCTTGCGAACCAAACAGCACAATTTGCCCAGGGGCCACAGCTTGCACAATGACTTCCGTACCTATGCTCCAGTAACTCTAGCGTCAGCAAGGGAAGGGCTACCATGCCCATAGTTTAGCCACTCCCCCGTTTAATTAACCCAAGAAATATCATCCAAATCAACCTCAGCTGACGCTTCAGCGCGCGGGCTAGGCTGAGCCTGAGTAGCCTGCGATTTTGACCGGGCTTGATCGGTTTGGCTAGCGCGATCGCCCTCATTCGACTGCTTCCGCTTCATGAAGGCAGAGGACGCAGACTCCTCCGGTGCCAGCGATCGCAGAAACCAGTCAAGCGTCTCTTGAGAAAGCCAGCCGTGTAAAACCGCCAGCGCCCCAATTCTCAACCCCGCCTGTGCCTGCTCCTTCAGCAGAGCATCTACCTGGTGAGCATTCAGCAGCCCCGCTTGCTGAAAGTAATATCCGATGGGGTTATCCCGACCGCCTTTGGCAAGCTTCGGCCACTGTTCAGCAAAAAACTCAATGGCGTCGCGCTTCACCCACCCCCGCAGCTCAAGAATGTCGCCTATTCTCAGATCCGGCTGCCATTGCTGATCTTGAAGCACCACATCAAGCTGCGCCTGGGAAAGCAATCCGGCCCGCTGCAACATTTCTCCGAGAGGTCTGGTTTTAGGCTGGGCTGGCATGGCTAGGCGATTCGAGGAAAACAAGAGTTTTTGCGAGAAAGTACCCCTATTCTACTGTCGCATTCTTAGACAGGTTAAGGAGCTGGTAATAACTAAGCAAAAAGTTCGTTAAACCTTGCCTTGCTTATCTGACAGCTCGCTAATTCGATGATGGAGAGCCGGATGACCTGGTGGCTGGCCTGGGGAAAGTAGCGATCGCTCAGGTATGTACGGCGCTCTTAAACTTTGGCAAAGCTTGCAATGCTGAATCCTGAGGCATCACAGGTGCCTGTGCAATAATATTTTGGAGATGAGCAATAGCTCAATGCTCAATGAAATCTTGTCGGGTGTGCTGTACTCACCACCTAAAGTTTCAGCAGTAACTAGGGGCTGAAACAAAAGAAGCGATCGCACCATGCCATGCGATCGCTCCTCAAATTTATTTGGCTTTGGGTCAAGTGTCTAAGCAACTGACTGTTGATCGGGAGCAGACTGGCTAGACCGTCGCCGCTCAGACCGCCGCTTGCCGCCCGCCATTTCATACTCAGAACTTTTGCGGCCATAGACTACGGCTACGGCATTCAGCATCCTTTCGGACTTTTCGGCCAGGGCTTTTTCGGCGGCGAGCATCTCGTTGTAGAGCTGATCGACGGTGGATAGAAGTTCGTTGTACTTGTTCTGGCGATCGCGCATGTTGTCAATATCGGCCCAGAATGAGGCGAGGGTCATGCCGTTGCCCAGGTCGAGGTTGGGTTTGATGGCCCCCATCGCGGCGGCGCGACGCTCTGCTTTTTGTAGACCGGTAGATGTACGTTTGGCTCGTGCCATGGGTTACTCCCTCCTTGGGAGTTTGAATAGAGAACTGGAGGGGCTGACCGGGTGATCAGCTTGGGTTCAGAGTTGACGCCCGCGTTTCAAAAGCATCCTGGTGGGTTAAAGAAATATTGAAGCTTTACGCAGGGGCCAAGAACTCTTCAAATGAGTTCAGAAAAGTTCTGTAGGTCTACGCTTAATGTCTTGAGAAAGAAAAAATACTTTCAACTTTTTTGCTTGTACTCCCTACGGGCTCAGTATTAACGCGGGTAAAGCGCTGCTTAAGCCCAAATGAGAACTACTTTGCGCTTAAGCAAAACTAGTTAGCGGTTATGGAGAACTGCTTTATGCTTAAGCAGAACTGATTAACTGGTATGGAGAACTACTTTGTGTTTAAGCAGAACTGGTTAGCTGTTATAGAGTAGGTATTAATCTGGTTGGCTTATGTTTTAAGGCTTAAGGTATTAGCGTCAGCAGCTAGGGAGTAGGCGATCGCGACTGCGGTTAACGGCTGAGTGCTGAGGTAGAGGCTCTAAGGCGAACGTGTTCATAGTGTTATTGTGTGGTCGGCTCGGCTGTCTGATTGGGACAGCCAAGCCTAATTTGTGCCTGCTACTCTTCTCGGGGCAAGAATTTCACCAGTGCTTTCATAACTTCGCCAGGCTGGAACTGAAGCGGCCTATCAGCATTGGGTGCGCTGAGAAAGTCTGTCCACTCAAAGATTTCGGCAAAGCCGAGTTGGTGAAGGGCGACGACAATAGAGCTAACCGATCGCTTGCTGCCGATGACGAGAATTTTGACGGGCTCGCGGTCTGGGTTGGGGTAGTTATGGAGCTTGAGGGTGAGTTCGAGGTGAACTTGGCCGAGGTCGGCTGACTCTGGGCCTATAGCAGGGTCAGGGGTGATGATGCGGGCACTGTAGCGGGCGGCGGGGTTTGGGTTTTGCCCTGAGCCTGTCGGGGGATGGTTTTGCATAGTGTGTCAACAGAAACGATGACTAGCATCATAGTCAACAAGTTAGTTGCCGTCAACAGATCAGTTGTTTACGTGCCTTTGCTGGTCTGACACCATGAAGGCATGGGAAAAGCAGGACAGGTGCTCAGGCAAGTGCTTGAGGAGTTTGAGGTGAGCCAATACAGCCTTGCAGCGGCTCTCGATATTGAACGTAACAGCGTATACCGATGGGCCAATGAAAAGAGCGACCCATCAGGCGAAACGATTGTAGACATCGTTAGAGCTTTGAAAACGCTGCAACCTTTGGCGGCAAAGGCTTTTGTAGAGCGCTACCTCGGCGAAGAGGTAAAGGATGTTTGAGACCTGTTTGCACTCAGGAGATGGTTGAAACATGCCAGTGAGGAATTATCAGGCCGATTTACTAAGTCAGCTAGCTGACCCAGATTATGCAGCACTTTATTTAAAGGCTTCTTTAGAGGAAACGTTGCAAGATGGCGACACAGCAGCGTTTATGCTGGCGCTTAGGGATGTTGTTGAAGCGAGGCAAGGTGCTGGGGCCAACCTGAATGAGGCAAACGATTTGGATCAAGCGCTGAATTTGGATAGGGAAGAATCTCCAACTCTAAGTACGCTGATTTCGGTGCTTAACGCAGTTGGTTTAACGCTTGAATTTAAGGCGGCTTAGCTGTGTATTGGGATGCACCCCTGCGATCGCTGGCAATGCAGACTGCATCATCACAGGTGATGAAGATCTGCTGACGCTCGGCAAGTTTAGAACCGTTGATATCCTACTGCCCAGGGACTTTATAGCCTATGAGGATCTGCTAGCTTCTGGCTAGAGATAGCGGCACTATACCATTTGTGTCAGCGAATAGATTGGGTGGTAGGCAGTGTTCACCTACTTATCTTAAGGCTGTAATTTTAGTTATGTATTCAAATTGTCATCTTCTTGCGTCTCCCAACTTCGTAATTGGGAATCCTGCCTCCTCTGTTGCCTCTCTCGCATTACGGTAGCTGGACTTAAGTCTAAACTTTTTCTAGGAACTCTAACCCGGTAACTGGGTGTCAATGACAGATAAAAAGTTCTAGAGGAATACCTAGATATTTCCACTATGACATATAAGAAGAGAAGCAAAAGGGAAAATTGAATAAAAGCATCGCTAGCGCTCCAAAAAAGAGAACCTAGAGGATGTTCATATAGCCAAAAACCTAGTATCTCATCCCAAGGAAGAATTATTGCAAAAAGTATCCCACAAGGGATTGCTAGAAGATATTGAGTGAGTGATGTTACTTTTTCAATCTCATTGAAAGCTTTTTGATTCAAGAATTTCGATGATGACGATTCTGCTCGACTGTGAAAGAATCTTCTAGTCCCTATTCCAGAAAAAATCAAAAGATATACTGAGCTGACGAAGAAAATGGCTGATAAGCCTGAATTCCCATCAGCTTCAATTGTATTGGTTTTGTTGAGTAACTCATGGATGGCTATAAGGTCAACAAAAAAGCCGATTGCTAACGCTATAGCGTTACTTATATTGAAAAGTTTAGATTGACTCATAGTGACCAAAAATAATTATATTTACAATAGTCTGATGAGCGACTCGCTCCTAAATGCTACTGTATCTTCACTCTACCGCTGACTCTCCCGTAAACCACTCCTAATGCCCATCTCCTATAGCGCTATCCAGTCCGTTCAATTATGCCAGAATCCTTAAATAAGGTGCTAGACAGTGCGATCGCCCTAGTCCTCCGCCAAACTCACCTGGCTAACCGCCGCAGCATATAAACTGCTGACAAGCGCGATCCCTCAGCGATTACTACTAACCTGCTCTAACAACTCAGCTAGCTTGGGTTTCAACTCCGGCAAGTCTTGCTCAACCACCACCCAGACCTCAGCCACATCCACCCGCAAATAGTCATGGATTAGCATGTCTCGAAAACCCGCCATCTGCCGCCAGGGCACATCGTCGTTTTCTTGCCGCAGCTTCATCGATAGCCGCTTGACCGCCTCACCCATCATCTCAAAATTGCGAACCACCGCATCTTGAACCATGCGATCGCGAAAAAACACCTCCCTGCCACCTTCTACATACCGCTCAATTTGGCCAATACACTCCAGAATATTGCTCAGGTAGAGCCGATCCCCTTTCATAGTGGCTTGGAATCCTGCAAAATCCTGTCTTTAATACATTCATGTAGTGTTTTAAGAGTTGCCACATCGACCCGGCATTCCAGCAAATCTTCCAGATCTTGCTTAAGGGCAATGCGGTCTAACAGACTGTGCCCAGGCTGCATTTCCACCAAAAAATCGACATCACTAGTTTGTCGGCTCTCGCCACGGGCCACCGACCCAAACACCCGCACGTTGTATGCTCCATATCGCTCAGCGATAGTCAGAATGCGATCGCGCTGGGTTTGCAAACGTTCATTGAGCGAAATTGTTTTTGAGGTCATAAGCTTATAAGGCTCAAGGTTCTGCCCAATCAAGGCTATGGTCGTCTCTGATCTGTACAGCGCTGTTCTGAAGGCGGCGATCGAACTATCAAGCTCTCCGGGCGGCAAAAGCAGAGCGATCGCCCCCATGCAACTTAATGCTCCCTTCCACCTCATCCGCTGACTTCAGCCTCAGCCAGCCACTACCAAAGGCTTCATCACACTCATCATTACCCTCCCAGGTAAACTCAAACCGTTCAGCGTCACCATCTCGGACAAAATCTCCATCCAAACCTCCGGCGACCAAGCCGAATTGAAAATCTCCAGCCCCACCTTGATTGATCGTGACGTAGGCCTGCACCTCCATATTGAAATAATCCTCATTCCACTGTTCCATTTCGTAGATGTGCCAGGTTCCGATAACTGACGCAGTTTTCTTCTTCGGCATGATCAGCTAGCTCCTAACACTTCAGCCTCATATCTCGAATATAGTCTCCCGCAGGGCTACTCAAGTGAGCGTGGGGCTTCGTCAACGTCGAGCCCATCTAGCCTCCCTGCGCGTCAGGGCTAAACAGCCCCAGTAGCCAACGGTTGATAGTGGCATCGTCTTCGGTGGGCGATCGCCTTAAGGCTTCTTCTACAGTGGCGATCGCCAGCCCAGGCAATACCTCAGAGTTGGCAATTTGCCCGCTGCGTCGATCGGCGATCGCAAAGGCAATCACCTGGGCAGCCTCCACATCCACAACCCAATATTCTTGGCAACCCAATCGCTCGTAGAGCAGCCGCTTGCGCCCTAGATCGTCATTCAGCGTAGTGGATGCAATTTCAATCACCAGCTGTGGAGCGCCGTGTTCAATCACATTAATCGGGCGATTATCCCGAGGCGGCAGCGTAAAAGACTGCCCTATGTAAAAAGCAATATCGGGCTGGGCATCTTGCAAACCAGCTTTGCGAAAGGTGGTGTTGGTCAGCTCAACCATCCGCATACCCCTAAGGGTGGCAAATAGCACCACTAGAGTAGAAATAATCGAATTCTCTCTCCCGTGCAGCGCCCCCAATGGTGCCATTTCTAGCCTCATATAGCCCGAATCAAAATAGCAACGAGCCTCTTCCAGGGCTGGAGCCTCAAGGATACGAAGATACTCAGCCCACTGAATCGATACCCATTGATCTGTGGCGATGGGCTGGGATGTTGGGCTCGTGCTGACCATAGTAGTACTCTCTGCAAAAGCAGAGCCCAGGGTTCTCAAAGAACCCTGGGTGTAAACTTCAAATAAAGTTGTACACTCAGAATTCTCGAAACCCTTGACCTGCCGTTGCTGTTTTGTGAAGGGGATTATTTAAAGTTGTACACTGGTTCGAAGGAATAGAGCCTTCAGCTAAGCTTGCCCGTAAAACAAAGTTGTACACTGGCTTTCGGAAAGCATCCAACCCCTACAAGACAAAGCATTGACCTCACAAGAGAAGTTCTCCTTAAGTGTAAGTCAAGTGACTTAAGCCACGCAACAGTACGGCTACAGCATCTTCTACTACGCGACTTGGCAGCAAAGGCTGAGCTTCCTGGCGGCGCAGAAGACTCCCGAAACCTTTATAAGCAAAGGATTTTCAAAGACGCAGCTCAAAGGCGGGGGTACCCATCTTCACGCCCAAGGCTTTGACCTCATTCGACCGGGCCACCACACAACTGTCGTTATTGGAAAGCACGACAACAGGCTTCCCCTCCAACTTGGGGTTGAAGACCCGCTCACAGGACACATAGAAATTGTTGCAGTCTACGAGGGCGATCATGCGCCCTCCAGAAAGCGAATGGCCTTGGTGACGACACCCCAGATCGCAAAATCGGTATCGTGGTTGATTTCAATGGGGTCGTAGGCTGGGTTCTCAGGCAGAAGCGCGATCCGCCCGTAAGACATGTGAAACCGTTTCACCGTCAGGTCGCCATCGACTACGGCGATCACAATGCTGCCACTAGTCGGGTCTACGGCCCGATCCACAATCAGCAAGTCACCTGCGAAGATACCTACACCGGTCATGGAATTCCCTTTGACCCGCACGAAGAAGGTAGCGGTAGGGCGGGGAACAAGATAACGATTCAAATCAAGCGGCCCCTCAGCATAATCTTCCGCTGGCGAGGGGAAGCCAACAGAAACAGTGACGATAAACAATTCAAAGATGTCCTTCAGCGCAACTGCGGTAGATAGCACCTGAGAATTGAAAGCCGCGTGTGCTGAGGGTTTGAACCTCTCTCGGAACTCGTTAGAGCAGTATAGTACAAGTGAACTGTAAAAACGGAAGGATTTAGCGTTCACAAAACAAAACCCCCAAGGGCCGCAGGTGTCGTGGGGGTTAGATATTAGGGTGCATCTACGATTCAGGACTCCTGCCCGCTGCCTACTTATGGTGCCCTCGTCAGTGGGGGCGTTAGCAGGAGTAAGCTGTTTGGCGTAAATAGAATTTCCCATCTGCCCCTGGTCAGCGCCGAGGGCTTTATTTTGCTCTGCCCTCCGGAAGTAAGGGGATGGGCAACCCGGCTAGTTGCGCGCGCAGGCAACTACGCAACCCACCACTCCGCTAATCTGCGATCTAAGCTTGCAAAACCTCACTTAATTTCGGCACTGGTTCGTCAAGGGGAGATGCATTGGGTGATGTTCTAGACCTATGGCCAGGGCTGCTAAAACTGTTTAATGCTGGGGGCATTCAGAATTATCACCCATATGTCTACAACACGACCGAGATGCATTGGATCCCTCTCATGCAAAGGATTTCCTAGGTTGATACGGGGCGAGAGCAGAGACCTACGGCTCTCCCGACTTTCCGTTGATAAGGGAATCTTATATCTCGCTATAGCTAGGTTTCAGCCGCCAATTAAATATTATTTTGTATCGTACTGCACAGTTCTCACCATAGATCCGGAAGAGCCGACCTACAGCCATCGCCGACGCGAGTGTACACTTCATCACCTTCTAGCGTCATCTCTCGTTTCGCTGGCGCAGGGAGTGACCACTGGTTAACCTAATTCGCCAGGTGCTTTCCCTATCGCAAAAATCGTTGAGTGCGACTTTCCGAAAAGTCGGCATGCCGCTCGCGCCCCCAGACCTTAGTTCGACTATTCAGGACTATAGCCACGACTGCACCGGGAGTTCGGAGTCGTGCCATCAGAGTGCCAGTGCGCTCATTAAAATGCTTGCTGCAGTCTCGGCACCAATATCACTGCATCAGCGTCCCATTGGGGCAGAGTTTACGCCCGTTTTTCACGACCTATTGGCTCTGGCAGTGAGGACAATCTATAGCTTTGGGGTAAATGCACTGCTACCATTTACCCATCACCGACTAACTGACCAGTGCCGTGAATCTGTTAGCCTGATTTTGGATTATTCGTTTACTAGAGAACCTATGCCAGTTGCCCGACTCCCTGAAATCTCATGGAGCCTCGATTGCTCTTGGTGTCTAGACTACACCCCACTGATGGCCGCCCGAGTATTTACGGGGGTCACAGCTATTCAAAATACATAATGAATAACGTTTGTTGGCTAAGAAATCTTTCATGATACTGGCAATCTCTCAAGTTAGGTGATGTACTACATATTTTTAGCCCTATATCTACCGATCAAAAATTTTTGTGTGCAAGAATGTCAAGTCTTTAGGTCTAAATAATTCTCCTAAATAAGGCTTTTTATAATTATGAAAATTCCTATTTTGTTAGAGGTTTGCCTTCCAATTCTGGGAGGAGTAATTTTATCGTTTTTTATTGAAGGTCTCTTGAAAAATGGAGTGCATCCGTTTTGGAAACGTGATTTTTCAGTAATCTTTATTCATCTTGGTGTCTGGCTTGCTCTTTTCTCGTCCCTGCTTTTGATGTCTCAAAGGCCATGGTTTTCCATGTTTTTTTTATTAACGTTTATGTTTTTTTTGGTGCAAGTTAGTAATGCTAAATTTCGAGTCCTAAAAGAACCATTGATTGTTCAGGATTTTGATTTTTTATTTGATGCCTTAAAACATCCACGCTTGTTTCTACCCTTTTTAGGTTTAGTTAGAGCATCAACAATTATTCTTTTCTACACAATTTCCATCTGTACTGGAGTAACACTAGAGAATTCTTTAACGGATAAGCTTCAAACTTATGTTTTCGTAGCCTTGGTTTCTATTTTGCTATTTGTGAGTCTGATCTTGCTTCTGGCAGGATCAATCATGAAAAATCCGTTACAGTTCAATCCAGAGCGGGACTTGCAGCAACTGGGCTTGATTGCAAGTATGTGGCGATATGCTCAAGAGGAAAGCACTACTCCACATCTTGAATTTTCATCAATTTATGAGCATCCGAAGTTGTATTCATTCCCTGCCACTTTGCCAAATTTGGTTGTCGTCCAAAGTGAATCTTTTTTTGACGCGCGGCGTTTATTTTACGGTATAGAAAGGGAAGTGTTAAAAGAATTTGAGATTCTCAAGTCTTTATCGGTTTGTCAAGGAAGATTACAAGTGCCGACTGTAGGAGCTAATACAGTACGGACTGAATTCTCATTCCTTTCAGGACTAAACAATGAATCTCTAGGTATTCACAGATTCAATCCCTATCGCAAGATTGCTCAAAAAAGCATTCCTACATTAGTAAGCTACTTAAAAAAGATTGGTTATAAAACAGTGTGCGTTCATCCATATGATGCGAGTTTCTATAATCGAAATAAAGTTTTCCCATTATTAGGTTTTGGCGAATTTATTGATATCAGTAGTTTCATGGAATCAAAAAAAGAGGGTCCTTATATAAGCGATATAACTTTGGCAGAAAAAGTCTGTGCCCTATTAGATGACTCCTCTAACCAGCCTATATTTATATTTGTTATCTCCATGGAAAATCATGGGCCTCTGCAACTAGAAAAAATATCCCAAAGCGATGCAAAAGAATTTTACTCGCATTTTCCACCTGATGGTTGTAAAAATCTAACTATTTATTTGCGTCATTTGCGCAACGCTGATCGGATGCTTGGAATGCTTCGAGAAAAACTAAGTACTTTATCAAGCGTTAGTTGGTTATGCTGGTATGGTGACCATTTGCCAATGATGCCTAGGGTATATGAGATATTCAATGTACTAGATAAACGCACAGATTATTTAATCTGGAATAGTAGACGAGACTCAGGACATGGAACTGAGCACAATACACAAGTTGACAATCTGGGCTATTTGCTATTACAGAAAATGAATTTATTAAAGAGTTATTTGTGAAGCATAAGTCATTAATTGAAGATTTGTCTGATTCCAATTTAGCTGTTAAATGTTCCAGATGCACATATATAGCTATAGCCAGTCTGATTAGGACATAATCTAGAGGTAGAGACATCCCCACCTGTGTGCCATGGCCAAACCCTACAGCCTCGATTTGCGACAAAAAGTCGTTGACGCCATCGAACGGGATGGGATGAAGAAGAGCGAAGCCAGTGTTGCTTTTGGGATCAGTCGCAACACTATCGACTTGTGGCTCAATCGTAAAGCCGTTACGGGGAGCGTAGCGCCCCAGGTCAACTCAAGGGCTCGCCGCCAGCGACGGATTACTGATTGGGATAGGTTTCGCGCCTTTGCCGAGCAGCATCGTGACAAAACCCAAGCTGAGATGGCTGAGTGTTGGCCGGGTCAGATGAATCAACGAACCATCTCGCGGGCCTTAGGCGTCATCGACTGGACACGAAAAAAAAGACCTACGGCTACCGTCAGCGAGACGAGCAACAGCGACAGGCGTTCGTAGCTCGAGTTCCAGAGCCAAAAGCCCAACATCTGGTTTACGTGGATGAGTCGGGAATGGATGAGCGCGATGCCTACGGATACGGCTATGCCCCAGCGGGTGAGCGGTGCTATGACCTTAAATCCGGGCGACGCAGTGGGCGCGTCAATATGATCGCCGGGTATCGGGGGCATCAACTCATTGCGCCGTTTACCGTTGAAGGGACCTGCAACCGCACCGTCTTCGAAACCTGGTTGGAGACCTGCTTGATTCCAGAGTTATGCCCAGGAGACTGGGTGGTGCTGGATAATGCCACCTTTCACCATGGCGGACGCATTGCCGAATTGATTGAGTCAGCAGGCTGTGAAGTGGTTTATCTCCCACCCTATTCCCCTGACCTCAACCGCATTGAGAAGTGCTGGGGGTGGTTGAAAAGCCGGATTCGAAAAGCCCTTCCTCATGACGATGGTCTGCGGGCTGCCATTGAGGCCGTCCTCAAGCAAGCCGCGTCCTAACCTAAGTGGCTATAGCTATAGACAGAAGCGATGTGCTGCTATAGCGGTTCCTGAACGCATGAGATACCCCTAACTGAGAGAAGCCTTGGAACTCCTAGACTTGGGCAAATGACCTATACCTCATCCGGGCACTAGTCTGCTAACAGGTGATAGATAGCGGAAAGGCCGACTTAGCAAGCACTTCCGGGATCTTAGGGATAATCGGCTATAGCCCTCATAAATCAAGGGTTATAGAGATTCATCACCTGTTAAGAGACCAGTGCCCTCATCCGAGAGAGAACCGCTGTAATATCAAATCCGCTTAGACAGGCATAATCAGTTCACGGCATCTATCCACTAGTGAAAGCCCGTTAGTCCTTGAATGAACGCTGGTCGGTTGAGCAACACACGGCACCGATGGGCCACGACCTTTTCTAATTCGTCTAAGGACTCAAAACTGCGATTGGCAATCGCTTCATTGGTCGCTGGCGATAGCCGCTCTGCGGGCTGCAACTCGGGGGACTTAGGGGGCAAAAACAGTAAATGGATGCCCTCAGGGACAACAACTTTGGCAGTCGTATGGAAGGCCGCTTGATCCAACGCCAGGACGACGCGCTTATAAGGGCCCAGGTCAAAATGGGCTGCGAAATAGGCTAGGACTTGACGGAACACTTGCCCGTTGAGCCTGGGCACAATCCACCAGTAGGTCTGCCCTGTTTTGGGCTCAACAAAGCCCACCAGCCATAGCCATTGGTACTTCCAGTTGACCTGTGCTGTTGGCAGTTGACCCAGGGGTACCCACACCATGCGATTGACCGGATGCAAACCAACTCTGTGCTCATCTTCTGCCCAAGCCGCCACGTCAGCCTCGGGATGAGCGGCTTTGACCTCAGCTACGGTTGCAGCGAGTTTTTTCCCACGCGTCCTGAGTGTCGCAGTCACTCAGGACGTGCTCAGGGCGAGGACGGCGGCGGCGCATCTCCAGACTCTTGAGGTACTCCCACCCGCGTTGAGGATGAATCGGGCGACCCAGCACCTCACTCATCCAGTGAGCCACTTTGGGACCATCCCACAAGTCTCCATCTCCAGGCGGAGTTTGAAGGGTTTGCCAGAGTTGAGTCTGTTGCACCGCATCCAACAGGGGGGCTTGCCCCGGATTGTGACGCCGTTGGTCGCCCAACACGCTTGGTCCATGCTGATTGTAGGTCCGCAGCACCTTATAGATACAGTCACGACTGTAGCCCGTTAGCTGGGACACCTCTGCGGGTGAGCGGCCCTGCGCCAAAAACCAGAGCATCTGGTAGTGAGAACGCTCGATACCTGCCTTTGCCTGACGGTAATGACGCTCTAGCTCCTCAAGGCTGAGATGCTCGGCAACCTGCACTCGGTTTGGCATTGCACAGCCCTCTTCTCAATACCTCCATGATGCTCCTTTAAGCGGACTTGATATAAGTAGACTTTTCAACGCAATATAACTCTAGCTACTCCCCTTATACTGACTTTGTTTGGATAATTTTCAATAATTAAACTCTTATGCTTTCCGTCATAAATTGATTCTATTATCCGCCTGATTTCACTTGACTTATAAAATGACATATCAGGATTCGACGAAATTAATAAATCGGCACAGCTTTCCTGATTTATAAAAGTAAGACTTATGCCAAAGTTGGATAGCTCTGCCAGCAATTTTATTGCTTGAAAAGCATAATTCATAGACTTTTTTCCCTGCTTTTCGGGTGAGTCATAATTTACTGACAAAACTCCTATTGCTAGAGCAATATCATATTTTTTTTCCCATTTTATAGTTAAAAAATCATCTAATATGAAATTGTTTCTAGGATCTTTTCCATATAAACTCTTAGCATCTCTAATAAACTCTGGAACAATGTCTATTCCTGTATACTTTCCTATGAATCCTCTTTCTTCTCTTAAGTATTCAACCAGATTTCCGCATCCACATCCAATATCTAATATACTGTTGATACCACTCCACTCAATTTCAGAAAAGGCCGTCGAGTTTTCGAATCCTAAATGCTGCACACTATATGAATGCCAACCAACTTTCTTTGCTGTTTGTTCATGGAGATCTTTATCCTCTACCTTCAGAGCTCTACTTCGATAAAATTCTTCAGTTAGTAGAGCATATCGATCTTCATTTTTCTTCATTCTGTATTCTCTCTCACCATGAGACCTCTGATCATACTACCTACGAAAACCCTAAATCAAAATCGATCTTTGGAAATAATTGCTCAACTAGTCTGACAAATCTAAAACTTATTAACGGCAAGGGATTCAGGGACTCGACAAATCTACCTAATTAGAGGCAGTCAACTAAAGAATTAAGGTTTCAAGCATTTTTGCGTTCAAACTCTCTATAAAATCGCTTATTGAAAATCACCAAAAAGTCCACCAAATAAGGGGCTTTAGGAATGAAGAGAGTAGTTGAGCAATTATAAGTTGGATAAGGAGTCATTCTTGGTGAAAGTTACACGGCCATTAGCATCAGTCATTGACGTGGTATTGCCATTGCCATCAAGAACAGAAGCTCCCACCAATTCTGTGTTAGTCTCACAATCCTCAACTTCAAGAGTCACAGTCCAAACCATTTCTAATACCTCGAAAAGGCTGGCTAGGAAAAAACGTTTTACTTTTTCAGTAACGGCTAGAAAAAGTAATTCTGAAAAATCTGTCAGAATATGTCGCTATAGCTTTGTGTCTTTGTATTACCCTATTGGTGGTTGATGACCATCATCATTTTTGGGGATCTCCGGCAACTCTGGCTTTTCAATGGGTCTAGGTTTGGGACAAGGTTGATAGCTGCAGGCTGGCTTGGGTTGCTCAGGTGGACAGCAACGCTCAACTTCCGCGTGGAGTTCCGCTAAGCGTTTCCGTTCTAACGCCGCACTAGGATATGCTGATTCTGCAATGTCTCGAAGTACATTGGTACTGTCAAGCATTTGCTTTTGCAGTTGAGTCTGCGTTGTAACTTGCGCAAGCGTCTCGCAGGTATTGTTTGAAATTTTCTCAAGCGCACATATGATCGTTTCATTTTGCTGCGTTAGATGGAAGAGAAGCTTGATTGCTTCTATGTCCAACTGTGCAAGAATCTTGAGCATGTCGGCCGTATTTTGAAAGCCGAGGTTGACATTGCTATCGAGAGTGCTGACTGCATTTGCCAGACCAAATGTGTTGGTATCGATTTGGTCGAGCTTGCCATTCACGAAGACAAGTTGATTAAAAACGTCGCCGACGGTTGGGTCTGCCATGATTAATGCTCCTCTTTGCTGATTGATGCTGCGGACAAAAACTCGGCACGCTCCAGTTCATCGACAGCGTGGGGCCATGCCGTTGCTAATCGTTCACCGAGCTGTAATCGGGCCTTCGGACTGAAATCAAAAAAGCTCGCCAAAGCTGCAAGCTCCTGACGCAG